>ERZ1023839.484-NODE-484-length-10034-cov-6.334603_pt1 | contig 10034 bp, 9 predicted proteins | sample MGYA00380383_ERZ1023839 | MGnify/ENA primary metagenome ERZ1023839 (study PRJEB33179, sample SAMN07449065) | human gut metagenome | biome: Human-gut; feature: Human associated habitat; material: Faeces | host: Homo sapiens | place: India:Kasaragod | collected... | reverse complement strand
GTGTAAAAGCAGATACCAAGACGAAGCGCCATCTCCCCGCCCATCCATATCTGCATAAAAGGCGACAGCTTAAAGAAAGCAAGTATCCCCACATCGACAAAAAGCGTCATCAAAAAGACGGCCCGCCGGTCCCCCTGCACTTTTATACGGTCAATCATCTTTGCCGAATAAAAATTCAACAGGACGGACATTACCAGAAGCAGGACATACCAGGGCTCTCCGCATGTATAGAAAACAAGGCTGCCCGCAAGCAGTACAAAGTTCTTTGCTTTTGCAGGTGTAAGATAATACCCCAGCATGAAAAAAGGTAAAAAATAAAGTAAAAAATGTATACTGTTAAATGCCAAAACCAATCACACCACAATCTGTTATTCTAAATAGCAAACCGATACAGAACCATCTGCTCCGGCTTGAATCTTTGAAGTTTATTATAAAGAATTTTCCGTTAATTATTCCTCTTCTTAGATTGTATAGTTTCCCCATACTTTTCACAATAGCAAAATTCTTAGAAATTTGTAACTTTTTTGCACAGAATATGTTAATAATTACACCAATCCTTACAAAAATATTTCCTATTTTTTTTCATTGCCTTATTTACTGTTATCCCCTACAATGAAAATAAGAAAGGCAGGATTTGAAAATATGAAAGAAAAGCTCTATATGATTCCCCTGAACGATGCGGTAAACGCCGATGATGAATGTCCCTTCTGCCACATTGAACGCCAGATTGAACAGGATTTGATGGATTTCGTCTTAGGCTCCGGCTCTTCCTACATGGAAAGCGATGTACGTGACATGACGGACCGCGCAGGCTTCTGCCGCACCCATTTCCGGAAAATGTTCCAGTACGGCAATACACTCGGCAACGGCTGGATTTTAAAAACCCACTACCGCCGCATGATTGAAGAATTCAGCAGACAGGTACAGGCCTACAGCCCGGAAAAATCCTCTTTCAAATCCATGTTCAAAAAGGAAAGCACCGAAAATCCGGTTTCCGCCTGGACAAAGGAAAAGGAAGCCTCCTGTTACATATGCAATTATTTTAAGGAGCATTACGACCGGTACCTGGACACCTTTTTTATCATGTACCAGAAGGATGAGGATTTCCGCAGGCGCATTGAAAACGGAAAGGGGTTCTGTATCCCCCACTTCGGCGATTTGTGCGAAGCTATGAACACCAAGCTTCCCGACAAGGAGAAGGAAAGCTTTTACCGTATGCTCTGTGATTTGGAAAAGAAGAATTTAGACCGTCTTTACGAGGATGTGTCCTGGCTTATCGAAAAATTTGACTACCGTAACCAGGATGCGGACTGGAAAAATTCCAGGGATGCCGTACAGCGCGGCATGCAGAAATTAAAGGGCGGCTACCCCGCCGACCCCGTTTATAAAATGAACAAATAAATTTATTCTTCCGGCGGCATAAGGGCATTGCGGAAATTGTTTAAATAGGAAATCACTTCTTCGTGCAGCATGTCCGCTTGAAATGCGCCTTTGCCAAACTGCTCGTTCATGATGCCGTCCATGGTGAAAAGAAGCATCTGCAGCAGTTTTTTCGCATCCGTGCCCGCCGGAAGTCCCTCTGCGTTCACATCCGCCAGTATTTTTTCATATGCCTCATCCAATTTTTTCTTCATGTCTTCCGTTTCCAGAAGCGCTTCCTTAACATTTTCGGTGCGGCTTTTCTGTAAAAAAGCCAGAAGGTACGGATATCCCTTAAGCACCTGCCATCTTGCCTGTTCCACCTGCTTTGCCATATCAAAGACATTCCTGCTGCCGCCGACCTTCGCCGCAGACAGCTCTAATAGGAAAAAGCGCACACTGTACCGGTACATAAACGCATAGGTGCCTAACTTACTTCCGAAATAATGGAATAAAAGCCCCTTGCTGACGGAGGCCTCCCTTACGATATCGTCCGTGCTGGCATGCGCGTAGCCGCCCTCCGCAAAGACCTTCAGCGAGGCATTTATCATTCTGTCCTGTTTTTCTTTTTTTAAATCAAAAAATTTTTCGTTCATAAGTAAAATTCCATTCTGTGTAAACATTTCATTCCGAATAAATATTTCGTTCCGGATAAGTAAAATTGACCCTGCCGGTCATCTAAAATATAGCACACCCGCACGTTCTCTGCAAGGTAGCAATTTTTTTGTTGTTGTGCTATGATGTGAGTAACTATTCAGCGCCATGCAAAACTGCTTTCTGTGAATGCTTGCATGCAGACAGATAAGCAGTTTTATATGGCGAAGTAACCACATGAGCAAAAGGAAAGCTTCGCAGAAGCGATTTTGGGAATGGGGTTCTGAATAGTCACGATTAACTATAAAGCAGCTGTATGCGAGCTTTCCGTGCATGCAGCTGCGTTAAATATCAATGGAGGAGAACATGTACAGACTGCTTATTATCGAAGATGATTTAGGAATAGCCTCTGCGGTGGAAAAGCAGGCATTAAGCTGGGATTTTTCCGTAAAATGTGTAGAAAACTTCCACGACGTCATGAAGGAATTTGCCGGCTTTGCACCCCATCTGGTGCTGCTGGACTTAGCGCTTCCTTTCTATAACGGCTATCACTGGTGCAGCGAAATCCGCAAGGTTTCCAAGGTGCCCGTCATCATTTTATCCTCCGCCTCCGACAACATGAACATTGTCATGGCAATGAACATGGGTGCGGACGATTTTATTGTCAAGCCCTTTGACGGCAATGTTCTCATGGCAAAAATCCAGGCGTTGCTGCGGCGTACCTACGACTTCACCGCCGCCGTTCCGCTTTTAGAACACCGGGGTGCCCTTTTTAATAAGGAAGACGGCTCCCTTACCTACGAGGGGCAGAAAATTTCCCTTACGAAAAATGAAGCCCGCATCCTTTCCGCTCTTTTGGAAAACAAGGGTAAGACCGTCAGCCGAGAAAAGCTGATGGAGCGGCTCTGGGAAACGGACAGCTTCGTGGACGAAAACACCCTGACCGTCAATGTGAACCGCCTCCGCAGGAAATTAAACGAGGTGGGACTGACCGATTTTATCACCACCCGTTTCGGAGAAGGATATCTGATTTCCGAGTAGGTTTCTTTTCTGCAGCCCGGCGCTGCCAGGTGTCTCCTTGCTGTATTCATTCTTAAAAGAGGTAAACTTATGAAATTATTTCTGCGTTATCTTTCTTCCCATAAAAAATCCATCGTGTTTTTCCTTCTGACCGGCATTTTGTTTTCGGTATCCTTTGCCCTGTATCATCTGCCCGTCATGGCGGTGCTTTATCCGTTCCTGTTATGCCTCACAGTGGGGCTTGTGCTGCTTGTCATCGACTTTACCGGCTTCAAGAAAAAACACGACCTTCTTTCGTATCTCGAACAGCATACCGCTTCCTTAATACAGGCGCTCCCGCAGGCGGACGGCATTTTGGAAGAAGATTACCAGACACTTCTTCGCGAACTGCAAAAGGAATTTCAGGATGCGGAAACTGCATCGGAGACCCGCTATCAGGACATGATTGCCTATTACACCCTGTGGGCGCACCAGATTAAAACGCCCATTGCCGCCATGAAACTGACACTGCAGTATGAGGACTCCCACCTTGCCCGCCAGATTTCCGGCGACCTGTTCCGCATTGAACAGTACGTGGAAATGGTCATGATGTTTCTGCGTCTCGGCTCCTCTTCCACCGATTATGTCATCCGGGAATATGAGCTTACTCCCATATTAAACCAGACCATCAAAAAATTTGCCGGCGAATTTATCCTGCGCAAGCTCACCATCCATTACGAGCCCGTGGAGGCAACGGTGCTGACCGACGAAAAATGGCTTTCCTTCGTCATTGAGCAGCTCTTGTCCAATGCCTTAAAATACACCCGCAAAGGCGGCATTACCATCCGTTATGATGCGGAAAAACATACCCTGCATATAGAGGACACCGGTATCGGCATTGCCCCGGAAGACCTTCCCCGCATTTTTCAGACCGGTTATACCGGCTACAACGGCCTCCGCGACCAGAAGGCAAGCTGTCTCGGTCTATACCTTTGCAAAACCATCTGTGATAAGTTAAATCATACCCTTTCCATCACCTCCACGCCCGACATGGGCACCGAGGTTTCCCTTACTTTTCCGGTAAAACTTACAGAAATGTAAGATTTGCCCGCCGGATTGTAAGCCGATTCCATGGTATGGGTTCCTCTTTTTTCTTATACTGAAACCAGGTTAAATAAGTAAACAAAAGGAGGAGCTCTCACATGAGTATCTTAGAAGTGAAAGGTGTTAAAAAAGTATACACAACCCGCTTTGGCAACAACAAAGTCGAAGCCTTAAAGAATGTCAATTTTCAGGTAGAAAAGGGCGAGTATGTCGCCATTATGGGCGAATCCGGTTCCGGTAAAACCACCCTTTTGAATATTCTGGCTGCCCTCGACCGTCCCACCGGCGGCTCCGTTTTTCTGGACGGCCGCAATCTTTCCGATATCAGGGAGTCCGACATGGCTGCTTTCCGCAGGGATGAACTGGGCTTCGTTTTTCAGGATTTCAACCTTCTTGACACATTCCCCGTGGAGGACAATATTTATCTTCCTCTGGTGCTTGCCGGCAAAAGCTACAACGAAATGAGGGTGCGTCTGGCACCCATCGCCGAAAAGTTAGGAATTACGTCCCTCTTAAAAAAATATCCCTATGAAATATCCGGCGGACAGAAGCAGCGTGTTGCCGTTGCCCGCGCCCTGATTACCGGTCCCAAGCTTATTTTGGCCGACGAACCCACCGGTGCGCTGGACTCCAAGGCAACAGACGAACTGCTGTCTTTGTTTAACGAGGTCAACGCCACCGGTCAGACCATTCTGATGGTTACCCACTCCGTAAAGGCTGCCAGCCATGCGGGCAGAGTTTTGTTTATCAAGGACGGCGAAGTATTCCACCAGATTTACCGCGGTCAGGACAGCTTCTCCGCCCAGTACCAGAAAATTTCCGATACGCTGACCCTCCTTCAGCAGACAGGCGGTGAGCGGGCATGAGAATAGGATTTTATATGAAGCTTGCCGCCAACGGCATGAAAAAGAACGAAAAATTTTACATTCCCTATCTTTTAACCTGTATCTGCATGATTGCCATGTGCTACATCGTATCGGCGCTGTCCGTGTCCCCAACACTGGCTGCCATGCGCGGCGGCGAAATGCTGTTAAGCCTGCTGAAATTAGGCGTATGGGTTATCATTATCTTTTCCGTACTGCTGTTAAGCTACACCAACAGCTTCCTAAGGAAAAAACGGACCCGGGAATTCGGACTTTACAACATCCTCGGCATGGATAAACGGAACATCGGTCTTATTTTATTTTTTGAAACCCTGATAATGGCTTTTCTGTCCCTGTTTTTCGGTCTGCTTGCGGGTATTCTCCTCTTAAAGCTTGCGGAGCTGCTTCTTGTGAATATGCTACATGCCGGCGTCACGTATACGCTGATCGTATCCTGGTCCAGTATCCGCTATACCATTATTCTGTTTCTCCTTATTTTTTTGCTGAATCTGCTGCGCAATCTTTTCCGGATTACCGTGTCAAGACCGGTGGAACTACTTCACAGCGAGTCCTTCGGGGAGAAACCGCCCCGCGCCAATTTCCTGATGGGACTTTTGGGCATCCTTATTTTAGGCGGCGCCTACTACCTTGCCGTCAGCATTGAAGACCCGATTTCCGCTACGGTCTGGTTTTTCGTAGCTGTCTGCATGGTCATTATCGGAACCTATCTTTTGTTTATTTCCGGTTCCGTGGTCTTTTTGAAGCTGCTTCAGAAAAACAAACGCTACTACTATAAACGCAATCATTTTATTTCCGTTTCTTCCATGACTTTCCGCATGAAACGAAACGGAGCAGGACTGGCTTCCATCTGCATTCTGGCAACCATGGTTCTGGTTATGATTGCTTCTTCCTCCTGCCTGTTTTTCGGCGAAGAGGACAGCTTAAAGGAACGGCATTCCAGGGACTTCAGCATTACGGTGCAGAATCGTCTGTCTTCCGGCACTGTGGCTCCTGAAATCACGGCATCTATTGCTAAAAAGGCGGAGGATGTCATGCTGCTTCACAATGCGCAGGCTTCGGATTTACTCACCTATTCCTACCTGAATGTATCCTGTGTCTTAGATGGCAGCGCTTTGCCTTCCGATTTTGAAGAAGGCTACCTGCGGACGCAGAACAACTTTTCCGGTATCTGCCAGCTGTATTTCTTTTCCCTTGACGACTACAACCGGATGATGGATACGGACTACACACTGAATACCTATGAAATGTTTTTATACAAAAAGGGAGGAAGGAATTATGCGTATCAGGAGCTGACACTGCCCGGACAGACAACCTATCACCTGAAGGCTGCCCTGAAGAGCTTTTTTGATGTGGAAGATACCAATTCCTATATCGGCAGCACCTATTTTATCGTTGTCCCCGATCTTGAAGCCGTACGCAGCCTGCTGCCCGAAGATTACTCTGCTTTTCTTTGGTATTACGGCTTCCGGACACCCCTTTCCGCAGAGGAACAGGATATCATGATACACGATATGGAGGTGGATTTATCCGGAATATTTACGGAGAATTCCCTGGATGCCATGCTCCTTGTGGAGTCCGTGGAAAATGACAGAACGGACTTTATAGCTGCCTACGGCGGCCTGTTCTTCTTAGGCATTCTGCTTAGTGTGGCATTTATTATAGCTGCCGTTTTAATTATTTATTTCAAGCAGATTTCCGAAGGCTACGAAGACAAATCCCGCTTCGCCATCATGCAGAAGGTGGGACTTACCGACAGAGAAATCCGGCGCAGCATTAATTCCCAGCTTTTAACGGTTTTCTTCCTGCCGCTTTTATTTGCCGGTCTGCACCTGTGCTTTGCCTTCCCACTGATTAAAAAAATCCTGTTGTTGTTCGGCTTCTTAAACAACAGGCTGTTTATTCTGACCACTTTAATAAGCTTTGCGACGTTTGCGGTTTTCTACACCGTTATTTACCGCATGACCTCCAATGCTTATTATGACATCGTAAGAGGCCCCGGGGAAAACCGATAAGCGCCGGAAGGCGGAAACCGATGCCGCAGGCAGCGCAGACGGACAGGGCATCGCCGGGAGACAGACCGTTCAGCGGCTGAGAGGCAAACCATTCGTCGGCTGAGAGGCGGCTCGGCTGCGGTCTCGCAAAAATTCAATTTTGATGAATTTTTTATGGCGTTTTCCATGCTTTTCCACTATAATGAAAATGACGGTTGAAAATCGATCATCTGGTTATGCGTTGTCATTTGATAAAGATTGTCGTTTGATGAAGATTATCATTTGAGGGAATTTGTCATTTGATGAATGTTAACAAAAATTAGGAAAAGGATTGGAGAATACTATGGAAATCGTATGTTTAGACTTAGAAGGTGTACTGGTACCCGAAATCTGGATTGCTTTTGCGGAAGAAACCGGCATTCCCGAACTGAAAAGAACCACCCGCGACGAGCCGGATTATGACAAGCTGATGAAATACCGCATTGGCATCTTAAAGGAGCACGGACTCGGCTTAAAGGAAATCCAGGACACCATTGCCAAAATTGAGCCCTTGGAAGGCGCAAAGGAATTTTTAGACAGTCTGCGGGAAATGACGCAGGTTATCATTATCAGCGATACCTTCTCCCAGTTTGCGGGCCCTCTTATGAAGAAGCTCGGCTATCCTACCATCTTCTGCAACTCCCTTGTGGTCGCCGACAACGGCGAAATCACCGACTTCAAGATGCGTTGTGAGAAATCCAAATACACCACGGTAAAGGCTCTGCAGTCCATCGGCTACGATACCATTGCCAGCGGTGACAGCCACAACGACCTCGGCATGATTCAAGCCAGCAAGGCAGGCTTCTTATTCAAGTCCACCGACGCCATCAAGGCAGAATATCCTGACATTCCGGCTTATGAAACCTATGATGAGCTGCTTGCCGCTATCAAAGAAGTATTTGGGAAATAAGATGAGGAACCACCCTATATGTGAGGTCTCTTAACCCTCTGAATACACACAGCCGGCGTCCAACTGAAGCAGGATACCGGCTGTTTTCTTTTTCATCTTCCTTAAAGCATTTTGCTTATTTTCTTGAATTTGCTGTTTCCTTTTTCATCTTCTTTAAAGCATTTCGCTTATTTCTTACAATTTGCTGCTTACTTTTTCACCTTTTTTAAAGCAAATTTCTCATATTTTTCTTTCTGCTTCTCATTATCTCTTTTTATTTAAAGCAAATAGTCCCCATTTGCTTTTTTTGCTTCTTACACCTTATCTTTGTTTAAAGCATTTGTTCTATTTTTCAGTATTTGCCTCTTTCTTTTCTATCATCTTTAAAGCATATATCATGTTCCTTGGAATTTGCTGCTCTTACAAATCCACCTCATTGGGGCAGGATGTATAGTCGTAAATCTGCATCCCCAGTTCTTCCATCTCTGCCATGTTTTTCTGGGTGTCGAACTGTTCACCCTGGATAAGCCACTCCGGTGCATCAAAAAAGGCAGCCTTTGCCTTCGTTTTCTCGTAGAATTCCCGGCACATGGTATGGTTTCCGTGGTGGGATACCTGCACATAGTCCACTTCCAGTTCCGTGTCATAGTTTTGCATCATCTGCTTTCCCAGTGCTTCATCATAACAATCTCCCATAAAGAGCATGCTCTTGTCTTCCGACTCCACAATAAACACCAGTGAACTGTTATTGGGCATATCCTTGGTGGTCTGCGACATTCCCTTCCTGTAACTGTTCAGGAAATGCAGGGACAAATCCGAAAAATGCAGAACATCCCCTTCCTCCACACTTTCCACATTGGAGGCGCTTTCCGTCAATTCCTCATATTCCTGCAAAACCGCAATGTCATCCCATTCCTGATCCACACTGTCATATTCTTCATAATCCACGCCATTATCATATACGGCATCTATTTTAATATCTTTATCCTCGTACAGTTTTACGAAAGCTCCGATGTGGTCCGGATGAGGATGCGTCAAAATCCAGGCATCCACCTCGCCGCCGTTCTCCCGAATGACCTCTTTCACCTGTCCGGCATTCTGTTCAGAACCGCCGTCAATGATAATCAGTTCTCCCCTGTTACTGCTTAAGATATAAAAATTTGCCTGCAGTCCCGACTCATCCGCATACTGCGTCACTTTCCATTCAGTATTTTTCGCCTTTCCGCAGCCTGCTGCCAGTAAAACGGCAAGCCCCATTGCCCATAAAATATGTCTCTTTTTCATGCTCTTTCCCCTTATACAAAAATGCCCGGTTACTTCTTTCCCCTACTATACACGGAATATCCGGCATATCCCATACCCTTCCGGCAGAATTAAATCTTTATTAACTTTTTGCCTTGGAATTGATAACTCATTTCCTAAAAAAAGAATTTTTCTTTTTGCCGACACTTTTCTCTTCTGATAATACTTTCGTGCCTGCTATCCGTATACAGAGAATGCCGGTACGCATCTTTGCATACCGGCACTTCTTTTGTAAGTCAATTATGAACCCGACAATCGTCTGTCTTTTAATGTCTTAGTAATTGTAATCAATTCCCAGACTGTCAAGGAAATCATAGGCATCCCTGTAGTTCATGTTGATATAAACTCCCAGTGCGGAATTGGCAATCGTCAGTACCAGGAAGATGGAGCAAAGGATAATACCGGCAATAGCCATTCCCTTGCCGCCCTTTTTCATTCCGACAATACCCAGAATCAGACCTGTTACATTCACCGGAATACCGATAAGGGGAATGCAGCAGGCAACAATTCCCACAATACCGAGTACCAGCGAAGCAATGGATAAACCGTTGTTCTGCTTGGTCGGCTGATTGTTGTAAGGATAATTGTTGCCGGGATAATTGTAAGGTGCCTGATTGTTATAAGGTGCGTTGTAAGCATTGCCACTGCCGTATGCTCCGGCATTGTAGCCGTTGCTATAGGCTCCGGTGTTGGCTGCATTTCCGTCCTGATAACCGTTCGCTCCGGTTGGGTGGCCGTTGCTATAGGCTGAGGTTTCTGCAGCAGCTTACTCCTTAAACTAGCGGAATCACTTATAGTACGATTAGATTTATT
>ERZ1023839.481-NODE-481-length-10080-cov-7.411272_pt1 | contig 10080 bp, 5 predicted proteins | sample MGYA00380383_ERZ1023839 | MGnify/ENA primary metagenome ERZ1023839 (study PRJEB33179, sample SAMN07449065) | human gut metagenome | biome: Human-gut; feature: Human associated habitat; material: Faeces | host: Homo sapiens | place: India:Kasaragod | collected... | reverse complement strand
CAGTATGGAGGACAATCCTTGGGTAAAGTAAAAAATCTTCGTGTTAATCAGCAATCAGGCAGCGATAATTTATACGCTACTTGGGGATTTGATGCTACTGTCAAGACCACCTCCGGCGTCTCTGCCGGTGATTGGGTTACAGTTAACGCTGGTTCAAAATGGTATAACGGAGCGTCTATTGCTAGCTTTGTCTTCGGACAAGAGTGGCAGGTTCTTCAGATCTATGGCGATCGAGCAGTTCTGAATGCTAACCGAAGTGGTTCAAACCACATTATGTCGCCGATTCACGTCGCGAATATTACTTCTTCATCTGGAGGAAGTGGCGCGGTGACGGAAGACACCATCGATCATTACGAAGTTCGATGGGAATATGATACCGGCAATGGTGTGTGGTTTAGTGGTGGAAGCTCGAATGTCGGCGCAACGTATAAAAACGCTACATATTCTCCGCCCGATAATGCTCTAACCGTTCGAGTATATGTCAAGCCCGTTTCTAAGACGTATAAGGTCAACAACGAGGACGTCTCTTATTGGACGGGTGAGGAAACGTCGGCCGATTTTTCGATGGTGTGGTATCGTCCGGAAGATGTTTCGGTTCCAACCGTCGAGGTTACAGGATATGACGTAACTTTAACCATTGACAATATTAATGACCCTAGATGCTCTCATGTCGACTTTGAAATTCGTCGTACCACGGTTTCTAATTCCGTTGGTGGAGGAGACCAGGATAATTGGGCCAAAGACGAATTATTTACAACGATAACAGGAATCGTACAGAATGCTCGAGCGCTTGTTAAAGTCACGCTCAGTGCGGGTGGAAAATATCGTGCTCGGGCAAGAGGCGTCAATTCGGTCATCGGATCAAATGGCTCTGTCCAAGCAAAAATTAATGGAGATTGGTCGAACTACTCCAGCGAGTTTGTTACGGTTCCTGATCCTCCTTCCGGTATCACATTAATTCGTGCAAACTCTACGACCTCTGTTTATCTTGAGTGGGGTGCCGTTTCGAGCGCCGATACTTATGAGATTGAGTATGCGGATAATGTCACTTATTTCGACAACGCTAAAGATACTTCAAATGTTTCGAGCATTAAGTACAACCACTACGAGGTCACCGGCCTTGAGACCGGTCATGAATACTTCTTCCGAGTTCGAGCAGTAAATAGTCAGGGAGAGTCCGCTTGGACAGGCATCAAGTCTTGTACTATTGGTAAAAAGCCTTCCATGCCGACAACTTGGTCCAGCACCACCACTGCCATTGTCGGAGAGATGGTATATCTTTATTGGGTGCACAATGCTCAGGATGGATCCAGCGAGTATGTCGCCGATCTCGAACTCACGATCGACGGTCGAACATCCACAAAGACGATCAAGAACACTACTGACGAAGACGAGAAGGACAAGACCAAAGTCTATGAGCTGGACACGTCTCAGTACAAAGAGGGAACCAAGATCGAGTGGCGTGTGCGAACTTCTGGCGTAACGCACGAGTATGGCGATTGGTCAGTCAAGCGTAAGGTGGATGTGTATGCCAAGCCAATCTTAGCTGTCAGTGTGATAAATCAAAATGGTTCTCCCACTGATACAATCTTGAACTTCCCGTTCAAGATCAAGGCTGTAGCTGGACCCAATACTCAGGCTCCGATTGGCTACCACGTAACCATAAGTCCAAACGTTGGTTATACGTCAGTTGATAACGTCGGAAACGAGTATCTAGTTTCTCCTGGCGAGGTTATATTTACCAGGTATTACGACACCGATCAGGTCCTTAACGCCGAAATGACTCCGGCAGTTATTGATCTTCAGGATTCTGTCGAGTACACGGTCTCGGTTGTGGTATCGATGAACTCCGGGCTTACTGCTTCTTCGGAAGTTGTGTTTACAGTTCATTGGGCCGACATTGGCTACCAGCTTGACTGCGAGATGACTGTCGACACGGACACATACACTGCGCATGTTACGCCTTGGTGCGTAAATCCGGCAGACAATACGATTCCCGATGTCACTATGAGCGTCTATCGCAGAGAGTACGACGGAACGTATCAGGAGATCATGACGGGTCTTGATCCGAGGCAGAGTGTTAGTGTAACCGATCCGCATCCGGCATTGGACTATGCTCGCTATCGTCTTGTGGCAATCTCAAACGAGACTGGTGCGGTCAGTTACTACGATCCACCCGGATACCCGATTCACTGTCCGTATGCAATCGTGCAGTGGAATGAGAATTGGATCAACTTCGATACGACCAACACGGCTGTTCGAGCTGAACCGGCTTGGACAGGATCGATGCTCAAACTTCTGTATAACCTCGATGTGAGTGACTCTGGCGACGTCGATTCCGAGCAGGTCGAGTACATTGGACGTAAGTTTCCCGTAAGTTATTACGGAACTATGATTAACGAAACATCTTCCTGGTCGTTAGTCATCGATAAGGAAGACAAAGAAACTCTCTATGCACTTCGTCGTTTGAAGAAGTACGCTGGAGATTGTTATGTACGTGAGCCATCTGGCTCTGGTTACTGGGCTAAGCTCTCCGTGTCGATTAATCAGACACATAACGAGCCTTCTGCATCAGTGACAATTGATATTACGAGAGTAGATGGAGGCGTGTAAAGAATGGCTGACTGGACCGCTCAGATGAAACAAGAATTCGAGTACTATACGGTCGATCCGGGTACTTGGAAAGACGTTAGCCTCATCACGACGGTCAAAAGCTGTTCGATTGATAGGGACTATACTGCGGATACTTTGGGCTCTGCATCGTTCGATGTGGACGAGCAGCTCGGAGAAAGATACATTCGCAGTTATCTTGTAACAATTCAAAATGGAGTTCGTGAGAGACATCCTTTGGGCATTCATCTTGTGCAGACCCCAAAGGAGAGCTTTAACGGACGCGTTACTAGTTATTCCCTTGACGCCTATACTCCTTTAATCGAGCTGAAAGAGAATCAACCGCCGCTTGGATATTATTGTGCCAAAGGCGCCAATGTTATGGATACTGCATATTTGATCATGCGTGATCATGTGCGCGCTCCGATTGTCCGAGCGACCTCTGATGATATTTTGTATGGAGATTTCGTTTCGAATAGTGACGATACTTGGCTTACATTCCTAAGCGATCTAGTGGCTAATGCGAATTTCAACATTGCATTGGACGAGCTTGGGAGAATTATATTTGAGCCCAAGCAGGATTACAAATCTCTTCAGCCTCGGTATACTTATACCGATGATAACAGCTCAATTCTTTATCCAGACATTGAGCTCGAGAGGGATCTGTACGGAATCCCTAACGTTGTCGAAGTCGTTTACAGCGATGACGGAATCTATTATTACGCCTCGGCAGTTAACGATGATCCCAACTCAGAGACTTCCACAGTCTCAAGAGGCAGAGCGATCACTAAGAGAATTGAGAATCCCGAGTTTGCTGGAGAGCCGACGCAAGCAATGGTTAACCGCTATGCTGAGGATCAGCTTCGTAATCTCTCCACTCTTCAGTATACTCTCACATACAAGCATGGCTATAACGACGTCAAGATAGGCGATTGCGTTCGACTTAATTACCGTCGAGCGAATCTTAAGGACATAAAGGCAAGAGTAACACAGCAGTCGATCGATTGTTCTCAGGGCTGTCCCGTTTCAGAGACGGCTGTTTTCACCGAAAGGCTTTGGAGGTAAGATGGCTCTCGATACAAATCTGATTAATGCATTTGCAGAGCAGGTTACCTCTGCCGAAGACATTCTTGACTCTGGCGAGTATTACAACGGAACTGTTAAGGTTCTTGATGGCAAGAATTACGTGCAGATTGACGGTAGCACGACCATTACCCCCGTGGCTGTTAGCTCAGTTGGATTGAAGGACGGAAACCGCGTTAGTTGCACCATTAAGGATCACAGGCTGTCTGTAATTGCCAATATGTCCGATCCTAGCGTTTATAAGACAGAGATCGACGAGGTAAAGACCAAGATCATTGAGGTCAACACACTTATTGCCGAGAAGGTTAGTACTAAGGACTTTGAAGCCAAGATTGCTGACATTGAGGATCTCAAGGCCGACAAGGCTACAGTCGAAAAGCTTAAAGCAGACATGCTTACCGCTGACACTGCAGATATTCGGTATGCAAAGATCGATGACCTCAAGGCTACCGATGCTCGTATCGACAACCTCAAAGCCGGAATGGTTACGGCAGAAGATATTGCCGCCAAGTATGCGACCATCGAGAACCTTAAAGTAACTAATGAGACGGTAACGAACCTTCAGGGCACATATTCCACTTTCGAGAAGACGGTAACCGAAGAGCTCAAGGCGAAGCAAGCTGCAATTGATAAGCTGGATGCCGATAAACTTAATACTAACGACGCTGACATTAAATACGCTACGATTAAAAATCTTGAAGCAACCAATGCTGATATTTCCAATTTGTCAGCAAAGCAGGCAACCTTTGAGTCAGCAACTGCTGGAAATTTTACGGCGGTAAATGCAAATATCGAAACTCTTCGTGCCGATAAGCTTGATGTCGATACGGCAAATGCTAAATTTGCAAACATAGATTTTGCCAACATTACGGAAGCTGCGGTCAAAAAGATATTTTCCGACAGTGGAATCATTAAGGATCTTATTGTATCGGAAGGTAAGATCACAGGTGAACTTGTTGGCGTTACAATTAAAGGCGATCTTATTGAGGGCGGCACAGTTGTCGCAGATAAGCTTGTGGTAAAGGGTTCAAACGGTCTTTACTACAAGCTTAATACTGATGGTGTAACTACGGAAGCTGAACAGACCGAGTACAATAGCTTAAATGGCTCGGTAATCACTGCAAAGTCCATCACCGCCACAAAGATTTCTGTTGACGACCTTGTGGCATTTGGTGCTACAATTGCAGGATATACCATCAAAGATCACGCATTATATTCTGGTACTAAGTCTTCTGCCACAAACGGTACTCGTGGCGTATACATGAACGATGATGGCGAATTCTCCGTTGGCGACGCCACCAATTTCATCCGTTTCTGGAAAGATACGGATGGAACGTATAAACTGTCCATCAGTGCTCAGTCAATCACGATGAGCTCTTCCGGAAAGAGCGTTGAATCGGCGATCAATGACGCGCAGAATACGGCCAATAACGCTTTAACAAAAGCTGAGTCCGCTAAGGCAAAAGCCGATTCTACTGCAACCGAACTTACCGAGTGGAAGACGTCATATACTCAGGACATTAACGGGTTTAAGCAGACGGTTGAAAAGACCTATGCCACCAAGTCCACTGTCAATCAGCTGCAGAACATCGCTGACGCCGCCATCGAGACTTGGACCGGCAATGGCGTACCGACGTTGACCGCTCTTCCGTCTTCAAAATGGGATACGAACGATCTTAAGAAGCAGCATTCTGGAGATATTTATTACGATAACGATACGGGATATGCTTACCGTTTTGGATCTTCTGACGGAGTTGTATATTCTTGGAGTCGTATTAAAGATTCGGACATTACCACCGCTATTGACAAAGCGGATACGGCTCAAAGCACGGCAAACACTGCACAGAAGAACCTTGACGATTACAAGAATACGGTCTCGAATACATACGTAACCAAAACATCATTTGAGCAAACGGCTGAGGGCATCACATCTAAAGTCGAGGCTGCTCAGACAACCGCCAATAGCGCAACTACTGCTGCTTCCAAGGCTCAGCAAACAGCCGACAGCGTATCTGTGAACCTGTCTAAGAATTACATGACTTCCTCGCAGGTCAATTCTGCCATTAAGGGTTTACAACCGGCAGGCGACTATGCCACAAAGACCGAGCTCAAGGCCACTTCAGACTCTCTTACTGCGTCGGTTAGCTCCGTTAAAACGATTGCCTCAAGTGCACAGACGACAGCCGATTCGGCTAGCGCCAAGATTAACTCGCTTAAAGTCGGAGGAAGAAACCTTCTACTTGGGACCGGCGTGGCAAAGAAGATAAAGGGTCGTGGAACCACTAACGATACCACTAAGCTGTATTATCTTACAGCATCGCTATATGCTTTAGATGTGGCGCACAATCCAATGTGTGAATCGATCGAATTTATGATTGATACAGAGCCGGCGTCAAATTCTAGTGTTCAGTTTCAATACGGACAACCATATTATGGAATATTTGCGTTAAGCCATAACACGACCTTAACCTCAGACATGGTCGGAAAGTATGTTAAGCTATCGAGTTTCGACAAGCATATGAATGTGGCCGAGTCGAAAGATGCCAATTTCATTTTCATCAGATTGGACAATTACAGTGGGAGCGTTACAAGTAGAAACGCCAAACTTGAATACGGAACGACCGCAACAGACTGGTCTCCTGCTCCTGAGGATCTTGCAACGACAAACGATGTTGAGGAAGCAAAGGCATACTCTGCTGCTCAGCTCAAGATTTTGTCCGATAATATCTCGACGCTTGTCACAGATGCTGCCGGCAAGTCGATGATGACCCAGACGTCTTCCGGTTGGACGTTTAACATGTCGAAGATTCAAAATGGAATTGATAAGAACGCCAACAAGATTGATTCTGTTACTGGTGATTTGCATAACGCTGAGAAGACGATCGATGACATAAACGCGAACGTAAAGAAGCTTCTCGATACGTCAGCATATATTTCTATCGGGCAGGATCACGATGGGAACCCAAGACTTGAGCTTGGTAGGAAAGATTCGCCATTCAGAGTGGCCATTAGCAACACCTCAATTGACTTCCTTGAGGGAACGGATAAGATTGCTTATATTTCCAACAAGCAGCTTTACATTTACAGCTCAGTTGTTACCGATGAGCTGAAGATCGGCGACTCTACTGGCTATATTTGGAAGCGCCGAGCAAACAATCATCTTGGACTGAGATATGTAACGTCGTAAAGGAGGTGCTACACTGTGGCACAAGTAGAGGGTGAGGTATTCAGTTCTCGATGGAACTGCGTACTTGACTACAGCACGTCTACATCATGGAATTCCGTTTCAGTTAGCGGAACATGCATATTCCGATCTCGCGGTTACGGAATGAGCCTGAGCGGTTTTTACGCTCATGTCGATATTAATGGTAATACTAACTCCACAGAGAATACCTCGTTTTACTCTCCAAATGGTGGTTGGGTTGACAAGTCGATAATCTCGCATAGTGGATCTTTTAGCCGAACGCACTCTGACTATACGATCTATATCAATGCGTGCATCGACCGACGTGGATCCAGTTATGCCCCTGGCAAGTCAATTCCAACGGCGTACATTACGATTCCAGCAATTGAGCATCATACCGTAGCATTCAATGCCAATGGCGGTTCGGATGCTCCAGGATCTCAGACCAAATGGTATGGAACCGTTCTTACTTTGAGTTCTACGAAGCCCACCAGAACTGGTTATACGTTCCAGGGTTGGGCGACGAGTGCATCCGGCGCTGTTGCATATCAACCCGGCGGTCAGTACAGCGCAGACTCCGACGTTACACTTTACGCGGTCTGGAAGGCAAATACCTGGACGGTTAAGTTCGACGCAAACGGAGGCGAGGGAGCTCCGGCTGCTCAGACCAAAACTTACGGCATAGATCTTACGCTTAGCTCTACTAAACCTACTCGAGCTTTGTACAATTTCCTAGGCTGGGCGACTAGCGCAAATGGTGCAGTTGCCTATGCTTCAGGAGCGAAGTATACCGCCAACGCGGATATTACCTTGTACGCGGTATGGGAATTGGCTTGGGTTGCGCCTACTTTCAATAATTCAAAATGCTATAGGTGCAATTCATCTGGCGTGGCAGATGATATTGGTACGTATGTCAAGCTGTCTGGAGACTGGACAACTGATCGAACAGTTAAGTCGATCGTTGTAACCGTAAATGGTGTTAATACAACTTTGTCGGGAACCAACAAAGCTGGAACCATATCCGTCATTCTTGGCGATGGAAAACTGTCTGCAGAGCAAGCTTATACCGTAAAGCTGGTTATTACGGATGAGATTGGCCCTGGCACGTGGACATGGACTATCTCGGCAACGCACTATATTCTGGATTTTGCGCCAAATGGGAGTGTTGGAGTCAACACTGTTGCCGATGGCAACAAACTTGGCATGACGGTTGATATGCCCATTAACGGCCTTAATAAAAAAACCGTCAGGACGTTTAATAAGACCGATAAAGCAGCATGGTGCAGAATAGGAACATGGAACGATCCTGATTGTAAGAACGTTGTTGAATTCACGATTCATGATTCGCAGCTGCATCAAGTTTACAAAGGGATCATCGAGCATAGCTATATCAATTCTACGTCGACGCTATCCAAAGAAACGTTTCGTCTAAAACTGAATAGCTCTAGCGGAAATGATGCGGCGTATACAACAATCGCTTTAAACAATATTGATCTTCATACAACTGAGCTATGGCTTGCTGAAACTCCAGCTTGGTTCGAGGGAATCATTACCGTGGAATGGGAATATGGAACGTTTGACTTGAGCCCGACATGGTATACAGAAGATAAACGTTCTGGAATAGCTGGAACCGTGATTCAAAGTCCGTTTGAATTCTCTGTCGGCTCAGGCCTCACACTATCCGATAGAGGCGTGCTGAGCGTTCCTCTTGAGTCGTATAAACTTGCTGATGCGGCTGTAGATGGTGGCGACGGACTGTGGTTCCACAAATATGGTAGAATTGGATTTGTCACGGCAGACTTCGTCTATTCGAGTACAAATGCCGAGACGTATAAATTACCGAATAATTACAAGCCGCTAAAGCAAACACTTGGATATCTATATATACGAGGAGTATCCGGGTCTTCTGGGCAAATACTTGTGGAAGTGGACGGAACGGTGCACACTTGGATAGGAAGTAGCAGCAACTACTGCTCTGGAGAAGCCGTGTTTATTTTAGCTTAGTTCTTGGCCAAATAAATATCCGTAAAGTCAATCGTATTAGGATAGCCTGAAGTGCAATTCCAGTTTACCTGAACGTCTTTATTTGTACGGATATTTATCGAGAACAGAGCATTTCCGGTCCAATATCTATTATATACAGGATGATAAAACGACACTGAATCTTCGCCTGAAGGAACATCCGGCACTGCCCAGTCTGGAATTGTGGCAATTACCAATCCCCACTTGGATCCATTGGTATTGCCCAGCCAATCTACCTCATCCGCTCTATATGCGGAAAACCTAAACATCACCAACGGCCCAATTCGGCTAAGGTATATCTTTATGTACTTATTTTTGGTCGGTATTGATACGTTTCGATAATCTGTACCTATGCTCAGCACGCCTCTATCGGATAGTGTGAGGCCTGAGCAAGAAAGGAAGAATATGTGGACGATCCTCTGATTCCAATTAACCTGGATCCGAATAGTCCAGAAGTTCAAGAATGGATTCGTCAAACCGAGCTGTATCGCAAGAAACGCGAACAGCAAGCCGAATTCCAAAATCTTGTACTTCAAATGATCCAGCCACAGATTACCGACGAACAGGCCTTGACGTTTGATCTATTATTCGACGACTGGTCTGGTGATTCCGTTTCTTATTCCAAGGATGATCGAGTTCGCTACAACGATATTTTGTATCGTTGTCTACAATCCCATACATCGCAGGCAACCTGGACTCCAACGAATGCTCCATCCTTATGGGCGAAATGCTTAACCGATCCTGAGTCTTCAACCATTCCAGAATGGGAGCAACCAGACTCTACGAACCCATATTCCAAGGGCGATAAGGTTACCCATAACGGTAAGACATGGGAGTCGTTAATCGACGGCAATGTATGGGAACCTGGCGTTACCGGCACCGAATCCCTTTGGAAGGAAGTGCCGTAACATATTCTATCCGACTCTCGAGTAGCAGAGAGGAGGTGTTTCAAAATGGACGGTCCGTAATACAATTTTAGCAAGTCCAAGAACTATATTTTAGTGAAGGAGTTTGCCATGAGTCCACAAAGCTACGGTTTCGCACCGAATTACTATCCACAAGTTCCGACCCCCACGTATCCAACGTACTTCCCGCAGCAACCGACGTACACTTCACCTCAGCCTGCTATCCCTAACGGCCGGGTGGCCGTTAGGGGTAGGCGGGGGAGGGGGCGTGTAGGG
>ERZ1023839.479-NODE-479-length-10098-cov-12.771582_pt1 | contig 10098 bp, 8 predicted proteins | sample MGYA00380383_ERZ1023839 | MGnify/ENA primary metagenome ERZ1023839 (study PRJEB33179, sample SAMN07449065) | human gut metagenome | biome: Human-gut; feature: Human associated habitat; material: Faeces | host: Homo sapiens | place: India:Kasaragod | collected... | reverse complement strand
TGCAAGCCCAGACTTACCAGTCCCAGACAAGCGATAAGAATAGATTTCTTCATTTACTTATTACAGAATATTTTTAGGGGTTAAAACTGCGTACAAAAAACATACAAATATTTTAGGCTTGATAAGACTGTCAGAAAGTTGCTTCAATAATTCCATATTTCTTGCCTTATTTGATATTTACGGCTGCAAATATACAAAAATTGCGGTAAAAACACCGCAATTTGCTAAAGAAATTGCTGTATTTTTACCGCAAATATGGATATTGCATCAAAACATCCCTTTGATGCAGACTTTCATCTTATTATAAATCGCTGCCTAAATTACTTCTTTTTAGGACGGCGGCGAGCCCAACCTTCTTCCTCGAAGTTTGGCTCCTCGCCCTTGAATTTCACATTATCATTGTTCTGGAAGAACTGACGCCAGTCGCCTGTTTCCTCTTCACGACGCGCTTTCTTTCCGCCACGGCTTCCACGACCTCCACGCTCAGAACGAGCATCATCAGAACCTCTGCGTCCACGGGAGCCCTTCTCTACAGAACGACCGCCACGACCACTTCTGCCCTCAGCATCACGGCCACCACGGGCTGCTCTGCCATGACCTTCCTCGTCAGCATCATTACATCTTACGGTTCTGCCCTTATACTCAGTTCCGTTCAAAGCCTTCATCACGCGCTTCGCATCCTCCTCAGGCACCTCGATGTAGGCAAACTTACTCAGCAGGTCGATGTGACCCACCTCCTGGCGACCCTTCACGTGCTTGTTCAGATACTGCATGATTTCGCCCGGATAGAAACCATCCGCCTTACCCAGATTGATGAAGAGGCGCTTGAAACCAGCCTCAGTCTCATGCTTTCTGCGACCATTGGAAACCTTACCACGCTCGCCACGGCTTCCACGACCTTCGCCGCCGCGGGAACCCTTGCCACTCTCTGGCTTCACAATCTCTGGAGCATTCTTGTAGTAATCCAGGAACTTACCAAAGGTGATGGTCACCATTTTCTTGATGATGTCCTCCTTGTCGATGTACTCAAACTGGCGGTTGATTTCTGCCATGTATGGTTCAATCTGATCCTCGTCCACATCGGTCTTCATAATGTCGTCCATGGTCTTGAAGAGCTGCTTCTTGCAGATTTCCTCTGGGGTAGGCAAAACGCCGTCCACGAACTCCTTGCCAATCTGCTTCTCAATCTGGCGAACCTTGAACTTCTCTCTGGTATGGATGATAGAGATGGATGTTCCCTTCTTTCCGGCACGACCGGTACGGCCGCTTCGGTGGGTGTAACTTGCCACATCATCAGGCAAACCGTAGTTGATAACGTGAGTCAGATCATCTACGTCCAGACCACGGGCAGCCACATCGGTAGCCACCAGGAACTGAACGGTATGGTTGCGGAACTTCTGCATGGTGAGGTCACGCTGCTGCTGGCTCAAGTCGCCGTGCAGGGCTTCTGCATTATAACCATCCTTAATCAACTTATCTGCAATATCCTGAGTCTCCAGCTTGGTACGACAGAAGATAATCGCAAAGATGCGTGGATAGAAGTCCACCACACGCTTCAGGGCAAGATACTTATCCTTGGCGTTTACGAGATAGTAGATGTGGTTTACGTGCTCAGCACCCTCGTTGCGCGAACCCACTACGATTTCCTTGTGGTCGTGCAGATAGTTGAGGGCAATCTTCTCGATGTCCTTGCTCATGGTAGCCGAGAAGAGCAGAGTGTTTCTATCTTCAGGCACGTTCTCAAAGATGGCATTGATGCTCTCAGAGAAGCCCATGTTGAGCATCTCGTCAGCCTCATCAAGCACCACGTTATTCACGTTCTCCAACTGAGCCACACCGCGATTAATCAGGTCGAGCAATCGTCCAGGAGTAGCCACGATAATCTGCACACCATGCTTCAGGGTGCGTATCTGGCTTCCGATGTCAGTACCACCATAGACTGCAGCAATATGCAAACCGTCGATATACTTGGCAAAACTGTTCAAATCGTCTGCTATCTGGAGGCAGAGCTCACGTGTAGGACTGAGGATGATAGCCTGTGTCTGCTTGCTATCAGCATCGGTTTTCTGGATGACAGGAATACCATAGGATGCGGTTTTACCCGTACCCGTCTGCGCCAACGCAATCACGTCGTTCTTATTACCAAGCAAATAGGGAATTACTTCTTCCTGAACTGGCATTGGATTCTCAAATCCAAGCTCTTCGATGGCACGGCGAATCTCTTCGCTCACGCCCAATTCTTCAAATGTCTTCAAATCTTTTTAACCTTAATTCATGTATAATCAAATAGAAGGCCGAATTCACCCTCCCAGCCATGAATTAGGGTGCAAAATCCTTCTAAAACGCTTGCGGCAACCATATAGTTTTATTAAGATTGCCTAAATTCGGGTGCAAAGTTACGAAAAAACTTTGAATTTCTTGCAGATTTCTCCATTATTTCATTACCTTTGCACGAAATAACAAACAATCGAATGATATGAAAAAAATAATTTTCACTCAAGAATGGATGGCAATGCATCCATACGAGAAACCTAATGAAGTGGATCAATATTATACGGAGTTATCCAATAAAATATACCACGCCCTCGATGATGCCTGCTTCACGCATCAGTTCAAAGACGTGGAAGATGCCAAGCAGCTCGCCCTCTGCATCGCCGGATATTTTGAGGACGTGCTCTCCGGTACTTGTATCTGGAAGACTTTCACCGCTGAATGCAAGAAGCGATATGGTTCATACATCCCTTTCTATGAGAACGAAAAGGAGTTTGTCAAGAACTCTCTCAATGTAGATGATGCGCCATACGATCCGGACGAGATCAACATCTCCGACATCAAGTTCCTGTGCTGGCACCATTACCAGCAGAGTGCCTACATCCAGGAGGCCGTACCTTTCCTCTTCAGTACGATAGAACTGGCTGCCAAACTGGTGTATAATCTTCTCGACAAGGAGTATGAAACTGCACCGGAAAACGAGCGCCTGCGTGAATTTCTCTGCGAGTTGCCTACATCAGAAGACAAGTTCCTGGAATACAGAGACGTGCTGGCATGGTTCCACTATAACTGCTTCTTCAACATCAACAATCTCAAGCGCCTGCAGTTCGACCTCGAAAAGCTCGCCCGCTCTCCACAAGGCTTCAATGAAATCATCGCCTACTCCATCCAGATAGAGCACACGATGAACAGTCGCAACAATCTTCTGGCTCTCACCTCTGCCGAGTGGCTTGCCAAGATCAGCGAGCATCATCCTGCCCACAAACTCTGGACGGACATCGATTACAAGGAAACCAGAGCCTTCAGAATGATGAAAGAGGATGAGAAATTCTTCTATCTGAAGGATTTGTATGAGGAGGAAGATAATCCGGAGAAGACCTCAAAGGAGAATCAGGAGAAGGCAGAAGAAGGAAGCCTCATCAGAGTGCTCAAGGAATCTACCAATATTGGGGATGCTTCTTCCTTCCTCAGCGGCGAGAATGTGCTCGTATGCAATCTCTTCCGATTTGGTGGAGACTGGTGGCAAACCGGTGCTCTCCTCGATCCTACTTATGAAGACAACAAGGCTCAGATAGAGGCTGAGAGAAATATTCAGAAACACAAGAAGAGCATCCACGACTACAACCTGCTCAAGCAGAATGGCTATGGAGACAAGTTTGTGTTCATCGAGGATGTCAAGACGATGAAGGAATTTCTGAAGAATATCGGTTTCGAACTGCCTTCCAACATCAGTTTCCCTCAGAAATACGAAAAGGGAATCATCGTGTACGGAAGTCCTTATACGGGCATCAACATCAGCTTCGGAACCGCCCATTGCATCGCTTCGCCTGAAAACCCATACTACAATGCCGAGCGTGCAGCAGAGGACAGTTTCAATATCATCTCCGGCAACGGTCTTCCTTTCCCTTACGAGATTGTTTGCAAGCTGATAGAAAAGGGAATGCTTCCTGATGCCAACATCTTCACCAGCCGATATGTGAAGGAAGAGGGACTGAAGATTACTCAGGCCAATATCCAGTTCCTTGCCGATTACTATCTGATGGGCAGAAAGGACAAGGACTTGTCGCCTGAAGAATTGTGGTAAAGATTGATTTCGTATATTCAAAAAGTTCACTACGCTAACGGCATTTTTTAAGGGGTTAGCATGGCAGATTTTGATCTTTAAGAGAAGAAAGAGCGGAAAAACAACTGTTAACTGTTGACACTGTTAACTTCAGTTGTTCTTCCGCTCCTTTTTTATTTAGTAATTTCTCGGTTAGTTATTCCAAAATCACTAATTTAAATTTTGCTTGCACTAAGGAAATACAATAGTCATAAAGCCCATGTTATTCTACTTTGAATAAATCATCCAGTACCACCTCGTTCTGAATGTTTTGCCAACCAGCATTATGCTCCACACCATACGAAGTTATCATCGTTAGATGGAGGGTCTTCTTCGTTCCTGTTGCTTGCTTGAACAACTCCCTGCGCTTGATCAACCAAGCCGCATAATCGGGAGTGATGGAATAAGGATGATTCACGAACTTCATCTCACAGAGATTGATGGTCTTGTCTCCCCTATCTATTATCAAATCTATCTGTGCCCCTGGTTGCTTATTGCCCTCTGCATCCGTAAAAGCACGGCACGACCACGTGCAGATATTCGACAGAATGCCACCAATTCCCAACTTCCTCTTGATTTGAGGAATATGATGCAGACAAACCTGCTCGAAAGCATAGCCCTCCCAGCTGGAAATATCCATCTGCCGATGGCTCCAATAATGCTCGTCTTCACCATGATAGTTCTTCACATACTTCAGATAGAAGAGCGAATACAGGTCGGTCAATTGATACATAAAATCCCTATCCGTCTTTCCAAAAGCCGAATACTTGCGGATGAAATCGCAGTTGCATAAGTCGGAGAGCACGGTAGATACATATCCAGAATCCTCCACCTTCAGCTCCTCTATCAACTCAGGTCGAGTCATTCCCTTCAGTTTCTTAGCCAAAGTCTCCACCACCCTTCTATAGAGCGTGGACTCCTTGAAGAGCGATTTAAAGAGGAAGCCATATTCGCTTCTCAAAGGGGCACTGGATGAGAAGAAGAGTTCATCGATATTCTGAGCCACGCTCAGCGACCGATTCAGCATATTGAGATAAAAAGGTGTTCCACCTATCGCCATATACAACTCGGCTATCTGGAAGCGCTCCATTGAGAATCCTCTTGAAACCAGGAACTCCTCCGTCTCTGCCAGATTGAAGGGACGGAGATAGATGGAACGAGTCACACGATTGTGCAAACCGCCCTTGTTGCCCAGCAAAGTATTCGTCATCCAGGTGGTTGCCGAACCACAAACTATCAGTTTCAGATTGTCCTGCTTCGAAGCCCACTCGTTCCAAAACAATTCGAAAGCCTTGAGAAAGCGAGAATAACGGGTATCCAGCCAAGGCATTTCATCAAAGAACAAGAGCACCGGCTTTTTCTCTTTTAATGTCTCCAGATACTTGCGAAGCATAAACAGAGCCTCCATCCAGTCTTTCGGAGTTTTCTGTTCCTTATGAGAATAAAACTCCAGCTGATGGGCAAAGTTTGCCAACTGCTCCTTACGGGTACCCTCATAGATACCCGTCATATAAAAGTCGTACTTATCGCCAAAGAACTTATCGATAAGATAAGTCTTACCGATACGTCTTCTGCCATAAACAGCCACGAACTCCGCCCTAGGAGATTCGTAAATCTCCTGCAACAGAGCAATCTCACGCTGTCTTCCTATAATTCCATTAATAGTAGCCATACTTGCAAACTTTATATTTTGTTGGGTGCAAATATACAACTTTTTCTCGGGGAACACAAGCAAAAACGCAAAAGTTTACTACGCTAACGGCATTTTTTAAGGGGTTAGCGTAGTAGACTTTTGATATTTTCCCTATTTCAGATTCTTATCCAGAAACTCCAGCATTTTCTCCTGCGCCTTCAGTCCGCAGGAATGAGGAATGTCCCAAAGCTCCGTATCCAGCAGATTATCAGCCCCCTGACTCTTCCAAACCTTGTGCATTTCGGCGAAAGCATCCTTTACGCCGGGCACTGGGAAAAGCTTGTCTTTTGTGCCATTGATGAAGAGCATCGGTTTCGGACAGGCGAGGGAAGCGATATGGGGATAGTCGAGATACTGGCGCAATCCAGGAAAGCAATTTGCAAAACCACCATTCTCCTTTCTGCCAAAACGCCTGGTAAGTTGAGCATCCGTGGTAATCATCCAGCAGATGGAAGCACCCACCTTGATTCTATCCGACAAAGCCGAGAGCATCCACGAGCGATAGGCTCCCATCGAACAGCCCACGCATCCGATACGCTTCGCATCCACCATCGGCAGCGAAGCCAAGAAATCGGTACTGGCCATATCGTCGTAAGTCATGAAGGCAGAGAGGTCACGCCCCAGCATCATCATATTGCCGGCGATGAGATCGTATTTATTTCTATCCACGCCCTCCTTTCGGCCTCGTTCTCCCCACATCGGAGCATCAATCGAGAGCACCACATAACCGTGCTTCGCCAGGTAATCGCCCACATACTGACCATCATAAAGCTGATTGACCCAAGCATCTGCATCATCCAAAATCTCCTGACAGAGCGCCTGCTTCTTCCGTCTCTCGTTCTCTCCCTTTATATTTGCAGTTGATTCTTCCTTGTTTTCTTTCAGCTCTCCCTTTCTTTCTCCCAGCGCTTCTTTTCTTTCATTCTGCGCTTCCGTTTTTGCTTCAGAAATATCCTTGTTTTCTCCCCATTCTTCCTTTGTAAAGAAAGGGCGAATCATCTTCTCCTTTCCGATAAAGAGATGGGCACCATGGTCGTGGAGCGCCACTACGGCAGGAAATTTCCCCGCTTTCTTATTCCGGGCAGAAAGCTGCAATCCAACTTCTGCATTCAAAATCTTCTCTGCTTCTCCATCCGGAATCAGTAGATAAGCCGTAATGCGGGAATAGGCGTTGATATTGAAGGCGATTTTCTGCGCCTTATATCCGTCTCTCTGTTCCTCGCCGAGCACTTCCATATCCCAAGCCGCAGCCGCCTTCGGAGGCGTCATCATACATTCAAGAACCTTCGCCCTTGCCGCCTTCTTCCACTTCTTGAAGTTTCTGACAGGACTGTTGCCCCAAGCCATCGGATAGGTCAGTTCCTTCTTCAGTTGCTCCACGTAGGTAGGAATTTCTCCCTCCCATTCATACTTCTCCCGCTTCTGAAGTTTTGGCTTCTGAGAGACCTGTGCAAACGCTACAGACGCCTGCAGTAATGCAATGATGCTATATGTGATAATCCTTTTCATTCTGTTATATCGTTTATAAGAAATCTTTTGTCCTGTTTTATAAGAAATCTATTTTTGTTTATCAGATTAGTTATTGTTTGCAAAATTAAGAAATTATCCGCAAAACAGATGAATAATCTCGATATTTTTGCGTATCTTTGCCTAAACATCAATAAATAATGGATAAGACATCAATAAATAACAGATAAAACATCATAATCATAGAAGATAAAGACATGAAAATAGCAGTTTTTTGTTCAGCGAATAAGAATATCGACCCGGATTTCTTCACGATGACGGAAGAGTTGGGCAAGTGGATGGCAGAGAACGGCCACGACCTGGTTTTCGGCGGATGTAACTCCGGACTGATGGATTGCATAGGCAAGGCGGTGAAGGCGCATGGCGGCAGAACCATCGGCGTGGTTCCTACGCTTGTAGAAAGAGGCGGCAGAACCTTCCCTGACCTCGACATCGAGATTCCGTGTGATAATCTCAGCGACCGCAAGGACCTGATGCTTGCCCAGAGCGACATCTTCGTAGCCCTTCCTGGCGGCGTCGGCACCCTGGATGAAATCTTCACCATCGCCGCCGCCCACACCATCGGCTACCATCACAAGATGGTGATTCTCTACAACATGAAGGGCTTCTGGAACTCCACCATCGCCCTGCTGGACGATTTGGCAGAGAAAAGCATGATTCGCGGCAATTGGCGAGATGTGATAGAAGTGGCGGATAACCTGGAAGAATTGACAAAGCTCTGCGAGGGATAGAACCCTCTATGGAATAGATGAAGAAAGAGCGGAAAAACAACTGTTAACTCTGTTAACCCCAGTTGTTCTTCCGCCCTTGACATTTTCTTCAAGACAATCTAGCTCTTCCCCAAGAGGAAAACGGCGAATGCCGGTGATAATCTTTATCATCCCATTGCCTTCTGCCAAAATGAGTTCTTTCAAGTATGCTTTACGTTCAAAATACATAGCTTATGACGTTTTTTTGTGTCAAGACACGGTTTTCGGTCGCAAATATGCGTTTTTTACTCGATAACGCCAAACTCTTTCATCGATTTAACTCTTTAGAAACACAAAAAAGGGCACGATTGCTCGTGCCCAATAGATGAAATCTTTCATTCTGAATTTATTCTGCCAGCAACTTCTCAGCCATTGCCTTACCCAGCGCCTCGCACTGCGCCTTTACCTCTGGAGTAATCGCCTGCTTCATATCCACTGGCTCGCCTACTGGCTCATAGTGAAGCTTGGTTTCGTTCCACTCCTGAATCTTAGCCACTGCCTTGCTTGCCCAGCAATGAGAGCCGTACCAGCCAAGAAGGTGGTTCTTAACGTCCTTATTGGCAAGCTCGGAGAGGAGAACCTCCATCTCGTGATAAAGACCGGCATTGTAGGTTGGAGCACCCACGATGAGACCCTTGTAGCGGAAAATGTCGCGCAGGATGTAACTGTGGTGAGTCTTCGAGATATTATACATCACGATGTTCTTCACGCCTGCCTTGCTTGCTGCACGGGCGATGATTTCAGCCATACGCTCGGTGTTGCCATACATCGTGCCGTAGCAGATAACGAGACCCGGCTCCGTCTCGTACTTCGACATCTTATCATACATACCGATTACCTTCTCGATATGCTCGTGCCAAACAGGACCATGAGTAGAGCAGATGTAGTCCAGCTCCACACCAGCCAATTTCTTCAATGCATTCTGCACAGGAACGCCATACTTGCCCACGATATTTGAGTAGTAGCGAACCATCTCCAGCCAGAAAGTATCGCAGTTGATTTCCGTATCGATGATTCCGCCGTTCAGCGCACCGAAGCAGCCGAACGCATCGCCCGAGAAGAGCACCTTGTTCTTCGCATCGAGGGTTACCATGGTTTCTGGCCAGTGAACCATAGGGATGAGAACAAAGCTCAGCTCGTGATTGCCGAGCGAGAGGGTTTCGCCATTCTTCACCTCCACCACATCGTCGGTAACACCATAGAAGCCTTCCAGCATACCGAGAGTCTTCTTGTTGCCCACGATCTTGATATTAGGATAATATTTCTTGATGAGGGCGATGGAGCCGCTGTGGTCAGGTTCCATGTGGTTGATGATGAGGTAATCGATTTCGCGGTCGCCAATCACCTCGTGAATGTTCTCGAGGAACTGGGTGAAGAAATCCACCTCTACAGTATCTACCAGTGCCACCTTCTCATCGTCGATGATATAAGAGTTGTAGCTCACTCCGTTAGGCAGAGGCCAAAGGCCCTCAAAACGATGCTTGTTGCGGTCGTTTACGCCTACATAATAAATTTTGTTTGTAATCTCAGTCATAATATTTGTTTTTTTACTTTTTTACCTTTTTACTTTTTTACCTTTTTACACCGCTCTCCGAATTCCTTGGAAACATAATTGTAGATATCCTTGCAGCATTCGGCAGAGAACTCCTGGGCACTCTTCAGCAGACTGTCCCATTGCGCCTCGGTCAAACCATGGTCGATGTCTTCGCGGGTGATTCCATCCTTGATCAATCCGAATACAAACCCGGCATTGAAGTTGTCGCCAGCACCGATGGTGCTCACCGTCTTCATCTTCTCCGAAGGATAACTCTTGGCAAATCCGTTCTCAGCACGCACCTCCACCGGGTCGGCACCCTGGGTGCAGATGAACTTCTTGCAGTAGAAGCTGATTTCGGCATTATACACCTTGTCAGCCTCCGGCTTCTTGTAGAGGATTCCGAAGTCTTCATGACTGCCGCGCACGAAATCCGCCATCTCTAAATTCTCTATCAGATTAGGCGTAATCTTCATGATTTCGTTCTGATGAGAAGCACGGA
>ERZ1023839.477-NODE-477-length-10206-cov-7.602108_pt1 | contig 10206 bp, 8 predicted proteins | sample MGYA00380383_ERZ1023839 | MGnify/ENA primary metagenome ERZ1023839 (study PRJEB33179, sample SAMN07449065) | human gut metagenome | biome: Human-gut; feature: Human associated habitat; material: Faeces | host: Homo sapiens | place: India:Kasaragod | collected... | reverse complement strand
ATTCCTGCCACTAAAATGGGCGTCAGCAGCGGAGAAAGATACCGTAAAAAAAAAATAGACTGCGCCGGTTAAGAGGCGCAGTACCATTCCTTTTTGTTCATACCATTTCTTCTGCATGCCAATCCCTCCCCGCAATCTTTTGCAGCGCCCATCCATCGCGCCCGTCCTGTTGATAGGGTTTAGTATATGACATGTTTCTGTTTCTATTCTTATATATCTGCAAGAAATACACTGACAAAAGCTTCTGCACTTATCTGTCCAAATGCTCTGACAAAGGTTCCCAGTCTTTCATAAGCTTTTATTCTATCACAAAATCCGCAAATGCCGGATTTTGCGGCGTCTGGGTAAACGCCATGGTTTTGCCGGTCACGGGATGCCGGAAACTTAAGGAAGCGGCACAAAGCGCCGTAAAGCGGATTTTCTTTTCCCGGGAGAGCTCTTTGCTTTCCTCGGAGCAGTACTTTTCATCTCCCAGAATGGGAAATCCCGCATGGGAAAGCTGCGCCCTTATCTGATGAAAACGCCCGGTTTCTATCTGCACCGCAAGCAATGTAAACTTTTCGGTTTCCGCTTTTTTCGTGTAAGTAAGAACCGCCTTTTTTGCCTGTGGGTCTGCTGCTTTCCCTGCCTGCGCATCCACGTCTTTCTCTGTCTTTGCATCTGCGGCGTTCTTTACCTGCACATCCGCGGCGTCCTTTATCTGCGCATCTGCGGCGTTCTTTACCACCGCCATACCTTTTTCTTTTGCCAGATAATCCACCAGCCTGCCGGTATTTTCCGGTACTTTTCCACATACCACCGTCAGGTATTCCTTCTTAAGCGTACCTTTTCCAAGCTGCGTCGTTAAATCCTCGGCGGCTTTTTTCGTTTTGGCAAATACCAAAAGCCCTTCCACAGGCTGGTCAAGCCGGTGAACAATACCCAGATACGGCATTTTCCCCGGATTTTTCTTTGCCACATAATTCTTCAGTTCACTGACTACATCCTTCTGCCCGATGCCGGCGCTTTCCGTTGCCAGCCCGGCAGGCTTCCGGATAACCAGAACCGCCTCGTCCTCGTATACAATCTGTGTCTGCATAATTTATACCTTGAAGCGGTAGCCCACACCCCAGATGGTTTCGATGTACTGGGGTTTCGCGGTATCATACTCGATTTTTTCACGGATTTTCTTGATGTGGACCGTAACGGTGGCAATGTCACCGATGGAATCCATATCCCAGATCTGGCGGAACAGTTCTTCCTTGGTGTATACATGATTGGGATGCTCCGCAAGGAAGGTCAGTAAATCGAATTCCTTGGTGGTAAAGGTTTTTTCCACACCGTCCACATACACTCTTCTCGCAGTTTTATCGATGCGTAGTCCCCTGATTTCCACAATGTCGTTCTGGGGCTTTGCATTGGTGCCCACCAGTCTTTCGTATCTGGCAAGATGCGCTTTTACCCTTGCTACCAGCTCGCTGGGGCTGAAAGGCTTTGTCATGTAATCGTCCGCGCCCAGACCCAGACCTCTGATTTTATCAATATCATCCTTTTTAGCGGAAACCATGAGGATGGGGATATCCTTCTTTTCCCGAATCTGCTTGCACACCTCAAAGCCATCCACACCGGGAAGCATCAGGTCCAGTATAATCAGGTTAAAATCCTTTTCCAAAGCAGCCTTTAAGCCGCCGTCTCCGGTATTCTGTATTTCTACCTCGAAATCACTGAGCTCGAGGTAGTCCTTTTCCAAATCTGCAATCGCTTCTTCATCTTCAATAATCAGTATTCTGCTGCTCATACCTTTTCATTTCCTTTCTGCTCTTTATATTTACGGAGGACAAAATGCATGCAGGTGCCTTCGTCTTCCTTACTGGTGGCCCAGATGTAACCGCCGTGATCTTCAATAATTTTCTTTACAATGGAAAGCCCGATGCCGCTTCCGCCCTTTGTGGAGTTGCGGGAAGCATCCGTCCGGTAAAACCGTTCAAAAATCTTGGGCAGGTCTTTGGCGGCAATTCCCTTGCCGTTATCCTCGATTTCCACCCGGATGGAGTCTACCTCATCCAGTATACGGATATCAATAATGCCCTGCTCCTTATCAATATATTTTACACTATTACTGATAATATTATTGATAACGCGCTTAAGCTGCTCCGGATCGGCAATGATCAGTGTGGCGGGATCCACTAAATTGGAATAATTCAGTTTAATATTGCGGGAATCCAGCTCCAATCCCACCTCTTCCACGCAGTCTCCGAAATATTCGGCAACGTTTATACGGTGAAAATGGTAAGGTATCCGGTTATTATCAATACCTGAATAAATTGTCAGCTCATTGATAAGCCTGTCCATGTCATTTGCCTTGTTATACACCGTTTTGATGTATTTATCCATTTTTTCCGGCGTATCGGCAACGCCGTCCATGATACCCTCCATGTACCCCTTGATAGCGGTAATAGGCGTTTTCAAATCATGGGAAATATTGCTGATAAGCTCTTTGTTCTGCTTCTCCTGCTGCAGCTGTTCTTCCGTCGTTTCCTTAAGCCGCAGGCGCATGTCCTCATAGTTACGATACAGATCACCTATTTCACCGGACGCATCCGTGGAAAGCCGGTAATCAAAATTGCCTTCCTTTACCTTCTGCATGGCTACGTTCAGCTCGTTTACCGGTGTAAACACTCCCTTGTGAATCCACTGCGTCAGCATCAGGCTGGTAAACAACAGAATCAGGCAGATGGCAATAAACATATCTATTAAAAGCCGTTTGGAGATAATGCCGCTGATTCTTGTTACTATAAATACACTGCCCTCTGACCCGTCCGTAAATCGGAAATCCACCTGTTTGACATATTTCTGCAGGTCGTTAAAATACATGGCGGCAGCATCCCCGTATTCGTAACCGTATTCGGGCAATTTATCAAAAATAAGTTCTGCCGCTTCCATATTTCCCGCATAATAAATAGAATCGTTTTTTCTGACCAAAATGTAGGAATTTTTACGGTTAAGGCTTTTGTTTAAGGACTGTAGATAAGCGGTGTCTTCAAATTTCCTCGGTTCGCTCACCGCCGTATCCGCCAGTTTCTGATAAAGCATCTGTACCTGTTCGCCCACAGACTGCACACTGTCCACCATTTCCGCATAATTTACCTGTCCGAAGAAATGCGGCTGGTCATCCTGCACCAGGTACACACTGATGGCCAAAAAAGCTAATGCGGTCAGTATCAGGGGCAAAAAAACAATGGACGCAAATGCTATGCGCAATCTTGTCTTGAATTTCATATTCCCTCTCATTCCGCCGTTTATGCGGCTATTACCGAATTTATGAAAATTATATCATCTTTTCTTATAAAAAGAAATGAACTGATTCGAAGAATATCCTAAAAAAATTATAAAAAACAGTTGACTTTCTATATTATCTGTATTATATTGATAACAGTAACAGTTACTACTTTTAGAAAGGAACTCTATGGCAGTAAAATACAGTAAGCAACGAGAAGAAATAAAAGCATATCTTTCTACCCGGAAGGATCATCCGACAGCTGACCAGGTTTACACCGCCATGCGCACCAAGATACCAAATATCAGCCTTGGGACCGTTTACCGGAACTTAAATCTCTTAGCAGACACCGGCGAAATCCTACGGCTGCAGGTAGGGGATAAAACGGATCATTTCGATTACGATACTTCCCCGCATCACCACTTTGTCTGCAAAAAATGCGGTGCTGTCATAGATCTCGCCATGCCAAGTATTGATTCGGTAATGGAAACCGCAGCCCTGGGCTTCAACGGTACCATCGAAGGCTACGATATTTATTTTTACGGCACCTGCGAAAAGTGCCGGGTGTAAGTGGATTTTCCTTAAATTTGTTTGCAAAAGTTCTGAATTTTCCTTTGAAATTGTTCGCAAGAGCTTCGAGTTTTCCTTTGGAATTGTTTGCAAGAGCTTTGGAATTTCCGTGAAATTGTTTGTAATTTATTTCCTGAAAGTTTAAGCCCTTTCGGGAAACAATAACCAATAAAACCATTTTATTTACAAGAAAAGGAGAAATGAATTATGAAATTTGTATGTCAAGTATGCGGTTATGTTTATGAAGGAACTGAAGCACCTGCAGAGTGCCCTATCTGCCACGCACCTGCTTCCAAGTTCACTGTACAGTCTGCCGATAAGGTATGGGCTGCAGAGCATGTTGTAGGCGTTGCACAGGGTGCACCCGAAGATATCATCAAGGACCTTCGTGCTAACTTTGAAGGAGAATGCTCCGAAGTCGGCATGTACCTGGCAATGGCACGTGTAGCTCACAGAGAAGGCTATCCTGAAATCGGTATGTACTATGAAAAAGCAGCTTACGAAGAAGCAGAACATGCTGCAAAATTTGCAGAACTCTTAGGTGAAGTGGTAACCGACTCCACCAAGAAAAACTTACAGATGAGAGTTGACGCTGAAAACGGCGCAACCGCCGGCAAAGTAGACCTTGCAAAACGTGCAAAAGAATTAAACTTAGACGCTATCCACGACACCGTCCATGAAATGGCACGCGACGAAGCAAGACATGGCAAAGCATTTGAAGGATTACTGAATAGATACTTTGGCTAAGCTACAAGCCGAGCAAGTATAAAAAGAAAGCTGATTGGAAGGGAATATATTCACTTTCCAGTCAGCTTTTCTTTTTATATTTATTGGGCGACAGCCCATCATGAAATAGCCCGTCAGGGCTATGAATGGCTCGGCGCCGCTTGCTCACTAAGATGTAGTCTCTTCTTTTTTATTATACGGCGACAGCCGTCCATGAGGGGCTGCCCCGCAGTTCCCGAATGGCGCATGGCGCAGCCTGAAATTGCCAGGACTCAACCCCATTTTCCGCACTTGCCGGCATTTTTAAAGCAAATATAACAATTCTTCCATTTTGCTTCCTTTTTTACAAATTTTTTAAAGCATGATTTTAAAATTTCTTTTTTTGCTGTTTCAAATAAGATTGGTCTTAAACCATTTATTCACAAATCCCCTATTTCCTTCTTGAATTTCAATTAAATCACAAGCATTTTTCACTTATTGGAGAATTTGCTTTCCTGATTTTTCCTTCCCGAAAAGCATTTCAGACTTTTTTCGCAATTTGCTTTATCTTTCCCGCTATGCTTTAAAGCATTTTCCTCTATGTTGATTTTTTGCTTCATTTCAAACGCAATAGGATGCCTTTTTATGTCTATACACATTTATATAATCCGCTATGGAAGGAATAAAAAGAAGGGGAACAAACTCATGTCCGTCCCCAACAAAATCAATTTATTCTTTATCTTTTGCTTTGTTAACCAATTCGGCGGTGTTTCTGCTTAATTTCATTCCCCCGGTCTTTTCTATAAAAAAACCAGCATAGCCGATTAAGACTATGCCGGTTACTGATATACCTGCAGATAGCAGGAGCCTTTTATACGATACCGGAAATGATAAGAGTGCTGACACCGGGACTGACTACCCATGCACCGCTTGCCGGATCCTGGGTATAGGTGGCTGCAGGAACCGTAATCCGGCCTGCTACACTGCTGAAGGTACCGCTTGTTTCATCATACGTATACTGTGCCCCTTCTGCCCAGCCGGCTCCGTTAAAGGTAACGGAGAGATTGCTGAGAATCGGGGAAAAAGTATCCAGAACCACTACACCGGCAGTAGCATCTGCGGCTGTATTTCCCATGTTCTGAATTAAGAAAGTGTAGGTAAGAGTTCCGTTTTCCGTAACAGGAACCGGACTTACCGATTTGGTGATGGACAGGATAGGCGCTTCCTCTACAAGGATGGTTTCACTGACCGTAACCGGTGTAATACCGGTTGCGGATACAACCGCCGTATTGGTAATCCTGGAACCTGTTTCCATGGGTGCAAAGGAATTCACCTCTGCCTCATAAATAACGGTTGCATTTCCACCTGCCGGCACCGTCAGCCCGGTAACCGTAAGCGGAGAAACCGCCGCCACCGTAGGGGCAGGCTGCAAAACACCGTTTGCGTAAAATTTAACCGTTCCGGGAATATACGTTAACGGTGTCAGTGTTTCCGTGCCAAAATTATATTCACCGAGATTATCTGTAACAGTTATGCCGCTGAAAGGGACAGCTCCCGAATTTACAATACTGATGACATATGTTACATTATCATTTTGTCCGTAGGTATTGTTTACCGCTGTTTTTGTTGCCGATAAAACTTCCATAATTTCACCGACAGCAATATTGGAATTGGCTACTGCGTTGCCATATCGCAGCTGTGCCTGATTGGTAAATCGTGCCATATACTATTTCCTCTCTTAGTTAAGGTATAGTATATTATATGAAGAAATCCACTCAGGTTTCCTACAGCAGGATAAAATCAGTTAACTTTCTCCAGGGAAATATTATCTATGCACACTCTGTGCCGGCTGTCGATTCTCTCGCTGACAGCGCCTAAGCATACGCTTAAGAAAGCATCCGGATCCGTATCGCTTTCCATGGTAAAGGTGGTGCTGAAGGTCTGATAGTCAGAAGAAAGCGTCACAATGTTTTCTCCGGAATAGACCGGCCAGCCCTTGTCTTCCCTGCCCTGTATAATGACACGAATGTCTCTTTTCATATCGGATTTGGCTTCAAAGGTTAAGGTATACGTTTTTCCCTTTTCAAGAGTGATATTATTCTGCTTGAGCTGGACGTTCCAGTCACTGGCTCCGGTGTCAAGAATGGTAAAATCCATGGCATTGTCTTCTGACAGGGAATCCACCACGTAATTCGCATCTGCAGAAGTATCCACAAAAATCTCGTATCCGCTCGTCCCCGCATTGAAGCTGCCGTTCTTAATCATCACATTCTCTTCCACACGCACCTTGTCCAGATAATAATCCCCGGCACTGCTAAAACCAAATTGAAGTGTATTGGCTCCTTCTTTTCCGGAATATACAAACTTTAAGCTGTAGGTATCCTGTTTTTCGGATAAAGCTATGTCATGTTCTTCCCCATTCAGAAGGACTTTCATATGGCTTCCCGCTTCCGCCTGCATTTCAAAGCTTAAGAGATATTCCGCGTTCTCCGTCAATGCCAGGTCTTTCTGCGTAACATGGAACGGGGTATCTGAATCCTTTGACATATTTACATGAAGTCTTCTGCCGTCGCTTAACGGTGTAACCTCATATGTCACCGCATCATTTTCCGTAAAATCCCAGCTTCCGACTCTGTCGGTACCTTCCTGGAAATTTGCATTGTAAACGTAATTGCCATCGGAAAGAACAGTCTTACCGCCTGCGCTGCCAGAACCTTCCGCTGTCATCTCCAGACGCACATTGGATATAGAAATCGTTGCAGTACTATCTGTTTTACCCATATTGAATTCCAGTCGTCCGGTGGGGTCGTTTTCCGCCGTCACCGTGAAATCAAATGCGTAGCTCTGTTTTTCCTTCGTAAGAGTAAGCTCTGTATCCTCCAGATAACGGATCCATCCGGCATTGGGCGCCGTAACCGCTACCTTCATGGTGCGTTCTTCATCGGCACAGGCATCAAAGGTTAACCGGTATTCGCTTCCCTTCAGGATAGGAATATCCGGCTGTACCAGCTGGATGCTGTATTCCTCACTGCCGGAATTCGCTGTGGAGATAACAATTTCATTATTCTTAATTTCCGCATTGCCTTCTCCGCCGTTCTGCGCCATGAACTTCCAGTCTGCATTATCCGTCAAATCCTCTGACGCAGAAAAATCTCCGTTGATGACATAGTTGCCGTTTTCATCCGGCTCTCTGTAGGTGATTTCCTTTTCCGGTTTTGTGACATTTTCGTCATATTCATCTTTCTGGTATACTCTTACATAATCAATTTCATAGGTTGCACCGGCTATATCCGTAGTTGCATCCGGATTACCGGGCCAGTTTCCGCCCACCGCCAGATTAAAGATGATATAATAGGGCTGGTCAAAAGGTGCCGGAAAAGTAATTTCCCCTAAACCCTCCGTTGCTGAGTACCAGTCATTTGCTGTGTGTATCAGATTGCCATCCACATACCACTTGATTTCCCCCGGGTTCCATTCACAGGCATAGGTATGGAACTCTTCTGCGAAATCCCCCTCGGAAAGTACATAGCTGCCCTGGCTTTCTTTGTGCGGGTTTCCATAGTGGATGGTTCCGTAGGTGGTTCCCGTATCATTACCCAACACTTCTGCAATATCAATTTCCCCGCATCTCGGCCACTGACCGTATAAATTTTCATCCGTGGGCATCATCCAGAATGCCGGTAAAAAGCCCTGACCTTTCGGCATTTTAATGCTTGCTTCAAAGAGACCGTAAGTAAAATCATGCTTGCCCTGGGTATTCACACGTCCGGATGTGTAGGCAGTGTTACCGTTCTCATCCTTCGTTTCCACCGGCTTTATGACAAGCTTTCCGTCCTTTGTATACACATTTTCTTCCGATTTCACATAGGACTGCAGTTCATTGTTCACCCAGCCCGGTTCATGAAGCTCATAATTCCAGTCATCCTCTGAAATTCCGTCTTCAAAATCATCCTCCCATACCAGGTTGTACCCCGTCATGTCAAGGTCATTTCCCTGCACCGGTTCTGTTTCCCGGATTACCGTTTCCTGTACGGTCTCCGTATTCTCTGTCTGTTTCTCTGCTCCCTTTTCCTTGCCGCAGCCCGCTGTCATTACCATTGTAAATGCCAGAACAGCCGTCAGCCATTTTGCTGTTTTTCTTTTCATTCTGTACCCTCCCGTGGTTATACTGTTTTATCGGTTCCAAATATTTATGAGTTCCTGTAAAATCGGTTTATAATGTTCCCCGGTAATGCCAAAATCCATTTCCTTATAAGTCCATGCTGCAAATCCGATGTCAAATTTGCGGAATACCTCATTCACATCCTTAAACCAGCGAAGCGTATCCATAACTGGTGCTCTGTCGATGACTCCAAATTCACCGCAATATAAAGGTACACCTGCTTTTTTTGCCGCATCTACGGCATCCGCAACCAGCTCTTCCATGAATTTAGGTCCCATCTCACCGGCATGTGCATTGACCGCCACATTTCCCTGATACCCCAGCACTTTGGAATTTTCCCTGTAATATTCCATGGTTGCCGGATAGGAAATTTCCTTATTGGGGTCCATTGCCGCCACCCAGTATGCTTTCTGATGGGTAAACAGAAGCGGCTCATAGAAATGGAAGGTAAAAATAATATTTTCATCTTCCGGTTTTCTTAAAAATCTGACGGTTCTGGCGCTGTTCCACTGGATGCCGCCGTAGATAATCGGAGTTGTGGGTGCATACCGGCGGATTTCTCTCACCGCACGGATGATTAAATCATTCCAGGCTTCTGCCACATCCTCCTCCACAATTTCATTCAAAAGTTCAAAAGCCATGAAATCTTTATTTCCGTAGCGTTTTGCAAGCCTTCTCCACAGCGCAAGAAAGCGGTCCATCAGCGCAGGGCTCCTAAACAGACTGTTTTCCATGGTACCTGCATCGTTAAAATCATAGCCGTAAACTTTATGCATATCCAAAATCATATTCAGCTTGTTTTCCCTGCACCAGTCTGTTACCCGGTCAAGTAATTCATAGCCGCTTTCGATGGGAGTTCCATCTTCCGTTTCCAGAATATTGTAATCGACCGGCACCCGGACATGGTCAAAACCCATTTCCGCAATTCTGTCCAGATCCTCTTTATGGATAAAAGATGCCAGATGTTCTTTACTGTAATCACACTGTGATAAATATCCGCCTAAGTTAATTCCACGTTTTAAGTTCATCCTGATTTTCCTCCTTGCAATCCCTGTTTTGGATTTGTATCTTCTCTATACAAATCCGGTGACTCTTTCATTTCTGTTTTCAGTATGTCTGAAATTCTATGAAATGAATATCGTTTTATTGCTTTTATTTATGTTTTTATGCTATCATATACTTGATAAAAGTCGTTCTGTTCCTTACATTTTTTACAGGGAGGAAATCTAAAATGAGTATTTTCCGGTCAGACACCTCCGGACAGGTTCTTGCCTACCGGGATTTTGTGCAAAGAGAAGAGCGCTTTGTAAGAGCGCCCTATAATCCGGAGCTGGAATTTTATCAGGCCGTCGTATCCGGTAACCTGAAAAAGATAAAAGAAATGACAAAAGAAAGCTTTCTTGCTAAAAAAGAAGGCTGGGGTACCCTGTCTGCAAATCCGGTCCAGAATGTAAAGTACCATTTTGCCATTACCGCTGCCGTTATTGCCCGTTATTGTATCAACGCCGGCATG
>ERZ1023839.476-NODE-476-length-10222-cov-6.860234_pt1 | contig 10222 bp, 9 predicted proteins | sample MGYA00380383_ERZ1023839 | MGnify/ENA primary metagenome ERZ1023839 (study PRJEB33179, sample SAMN07449065) | human gut metagenome | biome: Human-gut; feature: Human associated habitat; material: Faeces | host: Homo sapiens | place: India:Kasaragod | collected... | reverse complement strand
TTTTTTAATTCTACGTCGAGCACCTAGATCTACACTCGACTAGTCGTCGGCAGCGTCAGATGTGTATACGAGACATTGCAAGCAGACTGTCTGTCAGAACCTGTCGCATTTTTTCTTCCTGCAGGGCATTCTTCCTGCCGTCATAGAGTACATATGCCCGTTCTTTCCGGATTTCCAGCACCGGTTCCTTCCGGTTATTGGCAAAGAAACCGTTTTCCTCCAAAGCCTTAAGCAGTGCCTCTTCGGAAAAAGAAATTTCCGGGGAAATCTTCTTATTTCCGCCGGCAATGGCTTCTATTCCCCACAGAAATACTGATTGACTGCTCTGGACAATTTTAAGTTGACCCATATAGTCAACCTTATAATTTACGGAAGAAAGCGGGATTTCATAGGTATTTCCGTATAAATCCGTTACGGTAAAGGATCTGCCGTTATACTCCCCTGTCAATTCGCTGTTTATCTCTTCCACTGACTTTCCGGTACAATAAACCCCATTAATAAATTTCCCCATGCCAAAGCTCTGCCTGTAATATATCCCTGTCACATAGTACAGGGATATAAGCAGGCAGATGCAAAAAAAGCATAGGGATTTTACGGGAAACTTATTCTTTTTCTTCATGGTACATTTTATGCATTTCTTTTTACTTCATTATGCATTTTTCTTATTCAGGTCATCCTCATCAAATGCATCACTTATAGGTGCTCCCGCAGGAACCATAGGGAATACCTTGTCATCCTCGGGAATCATACAGTCTAACACAACCGGGCCGTCTGCGGCAAGCGCCCTGCGCAGAGCCGGCTCCACTTCTTCTTTTTTCGTAATACGGATTGCCGTACAGCCGAGTCCCTCTGCCACCTTACAGAAGTCCACCGCATCCTCCAGCACGGTCTGGGAATATCTGTGGCCGTAAAACAGAGTCTGCCACTGGCGCACCATACCCAGTACGTGGTTGTTGATAACCACCTGGATAATGGGGATTTTGTAACGGCTTGCGGTTGCCAGCTCGTTCATATTCATACGGAAGCAGCCGTCACCGCCGATATTAATACAGATTTTATCCGGTCTGCCCATCTTGGCGCCGATGCAGGCTCCCAGTCCGTAGCCCATGGTACCGAGACCACCGGAGGACAGGAAGGTTCTGGGCTCCGTATATTTGTAATACTGTGCCGCCCACATCTGATGCTGCCCCACATCCGTAGTAATGATTGCCTTTCCTTCCGTCACCTTATAGATTGCTTCCATGATGTACGGGCAGGAAAGAACATCCTCGTGGTACTTAAGGGGATATTTTTCTTTTAATTCTTTGATATGTGCCATCCATTCTTTATGCTCTTTTTTCTCAAGCATGGGGAGTAAATCCGTAAGAACGGCTTTCATATCGCCTACTACGCTGGCATACGCCGGAATATTCTTATCGATTTCTGCCGCATCAATATCAATGTGCAGAACCTTGGCGTTCTTGGCAAAGGTTGCGGGATTTCCGATCACACGGTCGGAGAAACGCGCCCCCAATGCAATCAGAAGGTCGCATTCGCTGACGCCGAAATTGGAAGCCTTGGTGCCGTGCATACCAATCATGCCGGTATAACGCTCGGCAGTTCCGTCAAAGCCGCCCTTACCCATCAGGGTATCGCATACCGGTGCGTCAATCTTTTCTGCAAACTCGGCTGCTTCCTTGGCAGCACCGGACAAAATGGTGCCTCCGCCCAGGTAAATAAAGGGCTTCTTTGCCTGATTGATAAGCTCTGCCGCTTTTTCCAAATCTTCTTTCGTATAGTGGTTGATTTTTTCCGCTTCTTCCGGTTTCTCCGGGGTGTATTCATAGGTTGCGGCGGTTACATCCTTGGTGATGTCCACCAGTACCGGTCCGGGTCTGCCGGACTTTGCAATCTTAAACGCTTTCCGGATAGTATCCGCCAGAATGCGGATATCCTTTACAATATAACCGTGTTTCGTAATCGGCATGGTAACACCCGCAATATCCACTTCCTGGAAAGTATCCTTGCCCAGTAACGGCAGGTTTACATTTGCCGTAATGGCTACCATGGGTACGGAGTCCATATAGGCGGTAGCAATACCGGTTACTAAGTTGGTAGCTCCCGGTCCGCTGGTAGCCAGACAGACACCGACCTTACCGGTGGCTCTGGCATAACCGTCCGCCGCATGGGCAGCGCCCTGCTCATGGGAAGTGAGGATATGGGTGATTTCATCACTGTGTTTGTATAATGCGTCGTAAATATTTAAGATCGTGCCTCCGGGATAACCGAAAACGGTATCCACACCCTGCTCTTTCAGACACTCAATTACAATTTCTGAACCTGTAAGCTGCATCTTTTTTTCTCCTTGTCCCGTATTATTTCTTGATTTCCAGGATAGCGCCGCGGTTGCCGCTGGTAACAAGCTCATGGTATCTTGCCAGATAGCCTGTGGTTACCTTGGGTTCTCTCGGCTGCCATTCTGCACGTCTCTTAGCCATTTCCTCATCGGAAATTCTGACATTCAGTGTGTTTTCCGGGATATTGATGCTGATAATGTCGCCTTCCTTTACCAATGCAATGGGACCGCCCACCGCTGCTTCCGGAGAAACATGTCCGATGGAAGCGCCTCTGGATGCGCCGGAGAAACGTCCATCCGTAATCAGGGCTACGGAAGAACCGAGTCCCATACCTGCAATAGCTGATGTAGGATTTAACATTTCTCTCATGCCGGGACCTCCCTTGGGGCCTTCGTAACGGATAACCACTACATCGCCCGCTACAATCCTGCCGCCGCGGATAGCATCGATGGCATCCTCTTCACAGTCAAATACTCTGGCCGGGCCTTCGTGTACCATCATTTCAGGCACAACAGCGGAACGCTTTACCACGCCGGAATCCGGTGCCAGGTTGCCCTTTAATACGGCAATACCGCCTGTCTGGGAATACGGATTTTCCACAGGACGGATAACTTCGGGGTTCTTGTTGTAAGCATCCTTGATATTTTCGCCAACGGTCTTACCGGTAACGGTAATCAGGTCTAAGTTCAGAAGGTTCTTCTTGGAAAGTTCCTTCATAACGGCATAGACACCGCCTGCTTCGTTTAAGTCTTCCATGTAGGTAGGACCTGCAGGGGCTAAGTGGCACAGGTTCGGAGTGATGGCGGACAGTTCGTTTGCCATATCCAGATTCAGTTCCACACCTGCTTCATGGGCAATCGCCGGAAGGTGCAGCATGGTGTTGGTGGAGCATCCCAAAGCCATATCCACAATGAGGGCATTGCGGAATGCTTCCGCCGTCATAATGTCGCGGGGTCTGATATTTTTCTCCACAAGCTCCATAATCTTCATGCCGGCATGCTTTGCCAGACGGATTCTTTCGGAATATACGGCGGGGATGGTGCCGTTTCCCTTAAGTCCCATACCGATTGCTTCGGTCAGACAGTTCATGGAGTTTGCCGTATACATACCGGAACAGGATCCGCAGGTCGGGCATACCTTTTCCTCATATTCGCAAAGCTCGTCCATGCTCATGGTGCCGGCTGCCACGCTGCCGACTGCCTCAAACATAGAGCAAAGGCTTCTCTTCTTGCCGTTTACATTACCGGCTAACATAGGACCGCCGGAAACGAAAACAGTGGGAATATTTAATCTTGCCGCAGCCATTAGCAGACCGGGGACGTTCTTGTCACAGTTGGGAATGCACACCAGACCGTCAAATCCGTGTGCCATTGCCATGCATTCGGTGCTGTCGGCAATCAGGTCCCTGGTAACCAGGCTGTATTTCATGCCGATATGTCCCATGGCAATACCGTCGCAGACGGCGATTGCCGGGAATACAACGGGAGTACCGCCTGCCATGGCTACGCCAAGCTTTACAGCCTCCGCGATTTTATCCAGATTCATATGACCGGGTACAATTTCATTGTAGGAGCTGACAATACCGATTAACGGTCTGTTTCTCTCCTCTTCGGTAAAGCCCAGGGCATTGAACAAACTTCTGTGGGGTGCCTGGCTGGTGCCCTTCATAACAGAATCACTTCTCATTTTATTTTCCTCCTCAAAATTCTATATTCTCTCGGCAATCAAATCGCCCATTTCGATACAGCCCACTTTTTTGCAGCCGTCCGCCATAATATCACCGGTACGGAAACCGTCCTTCAGTACGGTTTCCACTGCCTTTTCAATGGCTGCCGCCGCCTCGTCCAGATCGAAACTGTAACGTAACATCATGGCAGCGCTTAATATGGTGGCAATGGGGTTTGCGATATCCTTGCCCGCAATATCCGGTGCGGAACCGTGGCTGGGCTCGTAAAGACCGAATTTCGTATCGTTTAAGGAAGCGCTGGAAAGCATGCCGATGGAACCGGTAATCATGCTGGCTTCATCGGAAAGAATGTCGCCGAACATATTCTCCGTTAAAATCACGTCAAACTGTGCCGGGTCTTTTACAAGCTGCATGGCGCAGTTGTCAACCAGCATATGCTCCAGGGTCACATCCGGGTAATCCTTTGCTACTTCGATGACAACGGCTCTCCACAGTCTGGAGGAGTCTAACACGTTTGCCTTGTCGACGCTGGTGACCTTTTTCTTTCTCTTTCTTGCAATTTCAAATGCCTTTATGTCAATTCTTCTGATTTCGTTTTCATTGTATGTAAGAGTATCGACCGCCGTTCTGACTCCGTTTTCCTCATAGGTCTTTCTTTCGCCGAAGTAAAGACCGCCGGTGAGCTCTCTCATGATCATAATATCAAAGCCCGCCTTGGAAATTTCCTCTTTCAAGGGGCACGCACCGGCTAATTCCGGATACAGATAAGCGGGACGTAAGTTTGCAAAAAGGTTCAATGCCTTTCTGATTTTCAAAAGTCCTGCTTCAGGTCTCTTTTCGGGAGAGAGCTTGTACCAGGGGGAGGTTGTGGTATCTCCGCCGATAGATCCCATCAGTACGGCATCCGCTGCCTTTGCGGTGGCAATGGCTTCATCCGTAAGGGGTACACCGTGCACATCTATGGAGGCACCGCCCATTAAAATGTCTGTATAAATCGGTGTAAATCCGAATTTTTCTCCTGCCTTCGATACAATTTTCTTAGCCTGGGCAACAATTTCAGGGCCTATACCGTCACCGGGTATACAGGTTATTTTCAAGTTTTTTTCTGCTCCCATCTCATTCTCTCCTTTTGTACTGCTTATTCATCAATGTATAAAAACACTCATTTATCATACCGTAAACAGTCTGAAAATTCAATACACAGATTTTAAGGAAATCCCCGTTTTTTCAGCTTAAATACGCACAAAAAGACCCATGGCCATAAAACCACGGGTCTCTGTTTTCCGAAAAATCCGGTCGGTTATTTATATTATGCCTGAGCCTCGCCCTGCTTCTCTACACGGCAGATAGCGCTCTTTTCCATAGGGATACGGCAGTTCTTGTTGTTGCCGAACTCTACGATAACGGTGTCGCCGTTAATATCGATAACGATACCGATAAAACCGGATGTGGTCAGTACGCAGTCACCGATTTCCATAGCGGCAATCTGTGCTGCCAGCCTCTTCTGTTCCTTTTTCTGGGGTCTGAACAAGATAAACCAGAGTGCAAAAATGAAAATACCGTACATAACCAGTGTCATAATAAGACTCATTGTGCTGTTGCCGGTAGTTGCGGTTTCTGCCGCTGCTTCCGTTAAATAAAGATTAAACATCAATAATTCCTCCTGCATATTATGCGGACATGCCGCAAGTTCTAAAAAACATGATACACAAACTTCGGGACTCCCGCAAGCATTTTATGAAAAATTTACAGAAAGCTGCCCTGCGGACGCCTTAATCCTCCGCTCCCGCTTCCATACCTGCTAATTTTCTCTTCTTATATCCGGCAAAATCGCCTGCGTCCAGTGCATCCCTTATTTCCGTCATCATGGTGTTGTAGAAATACAGATTGTGCAACACGCACAGACGCATACCGAGCATTTCTTTTGCCTTTAATAGATGTCTGATATAGGCTCTGCTGTATCTGCGGCAGGCAGGGCAGGCGCAGCCCTCTTCAATGGGGCGCATATCCTTTTCGTATCTGGCGTTGAACAGATTGATTTTTCCGTGATTGGTATATACATGGCCGTGTCTGCCGTTGCGGGACGGATAAACGCAGTCAAAGAAATCTATGCCTCTTTCGACACCTTCCAGAATATTAGCGGGTGTCCCCACACCCATCAGGTAGGTAGGCTTGTCCTTCGGCAGGTAGGGTACCGTTTCTTCTATGATGTAATACATCTCTTCGTGGCTTTCCCCAACGGCAAGTCCTCCTACGGCATAGCCGTCCAGATCCATGTCGGCAATCCTCTTGGCATGCTCGATACGGATATCCGCATAAATGGCGCCCTGATTGATACCGAACAGAAGCTGGTTTTTATTGATGGTATCCTCTAAGCCGTTTAAGCGCTGCATTTCCGCCTTGCACCGTGCCAGCCAGCGGGTGGTTCTGTCCACGGAAGGCTGCACATAGCCCCTCTCTGCCAGAGCGGGGGGGCATTCGTCAAATGCCATGGCAATGGTGGAGGCTAAGTTGGACTGTATCTGCATACTCTCCTCCGGACCCATAAAAATCTTCCTGCCGTCTATATGGGAATTAAAATAAACACCCTCTTCTTTGATTTTACGGAGCCCCGCCAGGGAAAACACCTGAAATCCGCCGGAGTCCGTAAGAATAGGCTTGTTCCAGGACATAAACTTGTGCAGACCTCCCAGTTCCTTTATAATTTTATCCCCGGGACGCACATGCAGATGGTAGGTATTGGACAACTCTATCTGGGTTCCGATACCCTCTAAATCCTCCGTGGAAACAGCTCCCTTAATGGCAGCCACGGTACCTACATTCATAAATACCGGAGTCTGCACAGTACCGTGAACGGTCTCAAGCTCTCCTCTTTTGGCACGGCCTTCCTGTTTTAAAATACGATACATCAATATTCCTCCCAAAATTCCTCTAATGTCAGTTCATGCGTGGTCATATAGGTAGCGGCATCCACGCCCACATAGCGGAAATGCCACGGTTCAAACTCAATGCCGGTAATATATTCCTTGCCCTTCGGATAGCGCAGGACAAAGCCGTATTCATAGCTGTGCTCCTTCAACCATTTGCCGGTCTCCGTATCGGCAAAGCCTTCATTTAAGTTTCGGTAGCTGCTGCTGTAAAAGTCAAAGGCAAGTCCCAGTCTGTGCTCGCTGGCATTGGGGGACGTCACCGCAATGGAAGCTTCCTTGTAGGCGTCCATATAGGACATGCCCGCATTCATATAGCGGGTAATCTTCCGGTTGAACAGATAGGTCTGTCTGTTGAAATCCCGGTACGGGGAACAGATTACCAGATCCACGCCGTCGTCCTTCGCCGCCTGCATCATTAAAAGAAGCTGTTCAAGCACCCTGGCATCGCACTGCATGCTGCCGGAAATGGTGCCCAGCGGGAACTCATAATCATCCGGTATGGAATGCTGCTTATTGACAAGCAGAAGCCGCCAGTCTGCCTGTGCTTCCTCATAGGTGGAAGGAAGTCCTGTTTTGTCCTCAGCCTCTTCTTTCCTTATCTGCTCATAATCCTCCGGCACCGTGCTGTTTGAAAGGATTTCATCCAGTGTATACAGTGTCAGGTCCTCCTCGTCAAGGAGCGCCACATCATCCGTTTTTTCTATGGTATCCGCACCGATGGAAGCCACTTCTCCCGAGTCAATCTCCTGCTCCTCGGTAAGCTGGATGCCGTTTTCCTCGGGATTTTTCTCCTGCAGGGGACTTTCCGCTTCCCTTACCACGGCAAAGCTGCTGCCCACCGTCAAAAAAAACAGCAACAAGCCCGCACAGGAAAGGCGCTTGCCATTCCTGCCAATCCATCTGCCTGTATGGTAAACGGACAGAACCACCAGCATATACCAGGTAACGGGTTTCACCGCCCATTTATGCCGTCTGCTTATCCGCCTGCATTTTTTTATCAGTTTTTCATCAAATCGTTCTTTCATGTTTCATCCCACTGTAAACAGACACTCATTTCCTATATTTTAATATAGTATCATATCTTCCCGGTGTTTGCACCCTCTTTTCTTATTTTTTCCGAATTGCTTTCCTATGCATTTTATTGTATAGTTTAGAAAGAAATCCGGTATCGGTATTTTCAAAGATACCTTCTGAAATGGAAAGGAATTCATATTATGGCAGGTTCCACATACGGTACTTTATTTAAAATAACAACCTGGGGAGAGTCCCACGGCAAAGCCTTAGGTGTCGTCATCGACGGCTGTCCCGCAGGTCTTCCCTTATCCGAAGCAGATATCCAGCCCTACCTTGACAGACGCAAGCCCGGTCAGAGCAGTATCGCCACCCCCCGTAAAGAGGACGATACCGTGGAAATTCTCTCCGGCGTATTTGACGACAAAACCACCGGCACGCCCATAAGCCTCATGGTCCGCAACACATCCCAGCGTTCTGCCGACTACAGCGAGATTGCTTCCTACTACCGTCCCGGTCACGCCGATTATACCTTTGACGAAAAATACGGCTTCCGCGACTACCGCGGCGGCGGACGCTCCTCCGGCAGAGAAACCATCGGCCGTGTGGCGGCAGGTGCCGTAGCCATGAAGATATTAAAGGAAATGGGCATTACCGTGACCGCTTACACCCGCTCCATCGGTCCCATTTCCGCAGATCTTTCCCATTTTGACAAACAAGCCATTTTAGAAACCCCGACTGCCATGCCTGACAGGGAGGCTTCCGAAAAAGCGGAGCACTACTTAAAAGGACTGATGCAGGAAAAGGACTCCTCCGGCGGTGTCATGGAATGTCTGATCGAAGGCATGCCTGCCGGTATCGGCGACCCTGTTTTTGAAAAGCTTTCCGCCAACCTCTGCAAGGCTATTGCTTCCATCGGCGCCGTAAAAGCCGTGGAAATCGGAGACGGCATTCTGGTTTCCCATTCCACCGGCAGTCAGAACAATGATGCGTTCTGCAGCCAGAACGGTCATATAGTCAAAGAAACCAACCATGCCGGCGGCATCCTCGGCGGCATGAGCGACGGCTCTCCCATTCTGCTGCGTGCCCATGTAAAGCCCACTCCTTCTATTTTTAAGGAGCAGCACACCGTGAACACCTCCGGAGAAGAAATCGAAGTTGCCATCAAAGGCAGACACGACCCCATTATTGTACCGCGTGCCGTAGTGGTTATGGAGTCCATGGCAGCCATCACCGTTTTAGATGCCATGATGGTCAACATGAGCGCCCGTCTTTCCTATCTGACGGACTTTTATAAGAAATAATGTTCATTTTCTAAAATTTTCCCGATAAAAAATGCTGCAGAAACCTGCAGCATTTTTATTTCTTATTCTTCTATTACCGGAAACCCTGTCGGTTCTCCAAAGTACTTATTCTTCCGTTTGGGAAGTGCCTTTGGACTTATAATAGTCTTCAAACTTCTTGCTGACAGCATCCTTGGTCTGATAGGAAATGTCGGGAAGCTTGCCGCCCCAGGTTTTTTCAGCCTGTGCAAAGCCCTTTTCAAAAGCAGCCTGCATTTTTTTCATGGCTTCTTCGTCGTCCCCTGCCAAAGCGCTTGCAAAGTCAAAAATACGGGATGCGGTCTGTTCTACACCGTAGTAGCCGTCTTCTGCAATATCCTGCTGTGCCTGCAGCTTGGTAGCCGGGTCCACGGTAAATTTACCGCTGGCTAAAAATGACCAGATATCGTTGGCCTGTCCGTAAGCATTGGTCTGCTCGGACATCATCTTCTGCACCATGGATACAAACTGGCTCTGTCTTGCTTCTGCATCAGCCTTTAACTGGGATACCAGGCTGGCTCTGTCGGCTGCGCTCATTTTGTTAATGGAATAAGTAGCCTTTTCTTCTTTCTTTTCGGACGTCTCATATACGGCACCGGCAGTTTCTTCTTTCTTTTCGTTTTCTGCTTTCTTCGCACTTGTGGAATACTCGGTTCCGTAAACAGATGCCGTGTTGCTTGTTACTGCACTTACGCTCATTTTCTCTTCCTCCTTGATCGTTTCCGGCAACTCCGTTTGCCTTTTTTTCGTTACGAAATATATATCGGCACGCCTTCTTCAAACATTTACCTTTTTTGTGCTTTTTACCAAAAAAATATTTGTAAAATCCATGAGAAATAAAAGGTTTTGCACAAAAATATACATTGCTTTTTTTATGGTTTCTTTATATAATAAATCGAAACTGTGAACAATTTTCGACACAGTTTCCATTTTTTA
>ERZ1023839.475-NODE-475-length-10234-cov-10.785735_pt1 | contig 10234 bp, 8 predicted proteins | sample MGYA00380383_ERZ1023839 | MGnify/ENA primary metagenome ERZ1023839 (study PRJEB33179, sample SAMN07449065) | human gut metagenome | biome: Human-gut; feature: Human associated habitat; material: Faeces | host: Homo sapiens | place: India:Kasaragod | collected... | reverse complement strand
TGACGTTCTAAGGTGTGTTAAGTGACATAACGATATTTTTTTATTCCTATATATATGATTTAAGTTTATTTATTCCTAAAAATTGCCTATTTAGTATTGGTGTGGGTTTTGTGGTAAAAAGCCCCGCAAAAACTTTTGCGGGGCTTAAAAAACTCTTATAACTATGTTCCATAGTATTCAATTGCTGCAATATCATCTTTCCAATTCATAGCGTCTCTGATTTTTGCAATTGTTTCTGGAAAGTGTTGTTGCAAATATTGTGCTCTTGGTCCTAAGCAACTAACTTTTCCGTCAGTAAAAGTATTTGTAACGGCGTTTGTTTCTGCTACAACTTCTGCTAATCCGCCCAATTCGCCTTGGTAGTGACCTTTTGCTTGAGTGAAGTATGAAACATGTTCACGTTCGTCGTCAGAATGATACTTATTAAATGTTTCACGTTCTTTGAAGAAAGTTTTTTGAATATCTTTATCGTTAGTGAATATTCTGCCGTCGCCAACAAGTTTATTGAAGAAGCCCTTTTGATTTTGTGCATCTTTTGCGTGTCCTAATTCGTGCAAGAATACGAATAAATCATCACCGATATTGATATTTTTTGTCACAGGGTTGAAGTATGATTCTAAAACATTCTTTTTACCTGTCATTTTCTTAATACTATCAACAGTTTCAAACAATTCTTCACCTGGAACTTTTTTTAAAAGGTTAATTAATTCTTCTTTGTTTCCTTTACATTTTTTCTTGAAATTAATAGAAGTTTCTGTATTGTGGTGTAAATCTTTTACTGTTAAATTTTCATCATCAGTTGTAATATCGTATTTGTAACCATTTTTTGATGAGATAAAGTGATTTTTGTCTACGACTTCAAAACTTTGAGAATTAGACATTAAAATTTTGCCGTTTTTATCTGTAATTTTATAATCTACAATACGGTTGCCTTGAGGGTCATCTTCGTACAAGAATTGAGTTCTTGTGCCATTTTCAGATTTCATATCTTTTTTTATTGTTTGAATACCTGTTTTTTTATCAACAGTCGCTTTTGCAATTTGTTTTGTTTTTCCATTTGCATAAGTATACTTAACATCAAATGCGCCCTTGATTTCAGACGGAGTTGTAACTTCTTCTCTAAGCATTTTGCCGTTTTTGTCATTTTTAATAACTTTTTGTTCAACTAAAACAAAGTCACTTTCATCTCTGTCGTAATAACTTTTGTTTGTTGTTACGGTATTATTTTTAAGGTCTTTTGTTGTTGATTTCATTATAAACTCATCTTTATCGTTTACTTTGTCAAAATCTGTATCACGGCTTGTTTTAGCAATAACATCGCCTGTTTTAGCATCAAATTTATACGAATAACCTAGAGGGAAGTTTTTATTTACGGCTTCATCTAATTTATTCATATCCTTTTTTGATACTTGCAAAGAGAATTCTTTATTTGGTTCAAACTTGTTTTGTTCAAAATGGTCAGGTTTTTGATTTGGCATCTTTGCAATCGCATCATTAACCTTGTCATAAAATTTGTCGTCTTTTAAGTCACGACGCATTGCATAAACGACTTTCATATCGTTCATGTTGAAATTTGTATTGTCCTTAAAAGTATTGATTGTATCAACATCAATACACTTTACGGACATTGCTAATTTAAAATCTGTAACTTCGGCTTCGGAAAATCTTTTATTTCCGTCAGCGTCTTTCATTTGAGCAACTTCATTTGCTGCAATGTCAATAGGACTTGATTTTTTCTTAGAAAATGAAAAAGTATCTTTAATTGGTTCGTTTAAATTCGCTAAAGGTTTGTTTTTGTTTTCTTTTTGCGGATTGAAAGTTGGAATACTAAAATTAATTTTTCCGATGTCCATAAAAATTCCTTCACTATTACATTACTTATAAACGCATTTAGTAATTTTTTATTGCCTAAAAATACTAAATTATAAGTGTAATATTTACAAAAATTTATTTAATTTGTCCTTTTAATTCGTTTCTAACTTCAGCAAGAGGACTTTTGTTTGGTTGAACCAAATTAGACCAATATTTTTTTGCATATACAAATGGAAATTTTGGAATCCAGCCTAGTTTTACAAATATAGAAACTGTTTCAGCACCTTGAGAAAGCATCAAATCATCAATAGTTTGTTCATAAGCTGGAGAGATTGATGCAAAGATTTTTAGCAAGTAATCTGTTGCTGTAACTACAGTATAGCCTGTTCCAATGCCAGTATTTATGAATACTTGAGTCATTTTGAAATCTTGGTTATCCATGTTAAATTGAACTGAATTATCAGGCAATTTAATAGCTTCGTTTGGAGTTATACTTTCAATTTCGTACCAATTACCCTTGTATTGTATACGCAAAGTTTTTGGGTTTGGCATATAAATAAAGTCGAAATCATTGTCTAAAACTAAATCGCCTTTATTGTTATAAATGCCATATTTATAATTTTTGCAAGTCAAAAATCTTCCGCCAAAAAGTGGGTCAATTGAGGTGAATTCAGGTGGAATAACTGCTTCACCTTTGTCATTATAAAGTCCGTAATCCTTTTCATTGCCTAGTTTTGCAAATCGTCCAAAAATTCTTTCAACGTGAGTATATTTTGGTTTAATTAAATAATTTCCGTTGCAATCAATTATGCCGAATTTATTTTTTTCTTGGACAATCCAAGCGTTTTCGCCTAGTCGGATAAGTTTTTTATATTTTGCGTAAACAACAACTTTATCTGATTTATCCTTTAAACCGTATTTGTTATTAAGGTTATATACTGTCAAATCGCTCACTTTATAAGTGTTTTCAGCAGATAGGGTAATTGACTGAGTGCAAATTAATATTAAAAATATAATCAATATTCTTTTCATATTAGTATAATATCATGAAATATGCTATAATTTGAACATTATGAACAAGTTATCTTTTAACGCAAAAGTAAGTGTAGTTTCTGGGTTAGTTGCAATTGTTATTGTTGCAGTATTAATCTTTACCTATATTGTTGCAATTCCAGCTTTAGTTTCTGATGAAAGATTTTTAAACTATCTTTCTGAAGCGGTGAAAGAGCAAGTTGGAGCAGATTTAGTTGTTGAAAAACCTGTATTAAAAACTAGATTTTCACCTGTAATTAATTTTAAAACTGATAAAATTTCTTTGATTAAGAATGGTGAAACTCTTTTAGACGTTGAAAATTTTGATACAGAATTTTCTTTAGCAAAAATTTTTCAGAAGAAAATTATACTAAGAAAATTGGGTTCAGATGAAATTTTTGCTGATATTAATGCACTTCAAACGCTTACCTTTAAAGAACAAGAGAAGGAGCAAAAACCTTCTGAATTTAAAGTTGATTGGCTAAGCTCTCTGCTTTATGTTAAAAAATGTATGATTTTGTATAAAGCTAATGACAAGGTTTCTATTAAATTGTTAGCAAAAGATTTAGAGATTACGTCAGAACGTGAACCAAAACACATTCATTTTGGAATTTTTGTTGAAATTAACAATCAAAACGACAAATTGCGCTTAGGGTTCAAAGATTTTGATAAGGTTTATATTAAGGACAAAAAATTAATTGTTGATAATTTTGAGTTTATTGTTAATCGTTCAAGAGTTTACATTGACTCGGTTGCAGACGAAAAGAAATTTGATTTTAGGATTCATTCAAACAATTATGATATAAAAAGCATAAACCAATTCTTAAATTCAAATCTTTTAATTCCAAACGGTAGTGAGGTTTTAGCTTGCTTTAAAGATTTGAAAGGCAACATTAAATTTGACTTTAGGCTTACAAATAAGGGTTTGAATGGTCAAGTTGATGTTAACAAAATTGATTTTAAACTTATTCCATTAGCAAATATGCCAGTTTCAGTTACAAGCGGTAAATTAACAATGGATTCTAAAAACATTGATATTCAAGATTTTAAAGGGTACTATGATAACCGCATTGCAAATGTAATTGAAATGTCAGGTAAAGTTAATGATTATACTAAAAAAGTAGATACAATACTTGCTATTACAGGTGATGCAACAAATAATTTTGCAAACTATGTTTCAAAACTTGCTAACTGTAATATAACCTTAAAAGGTAAAACTCCTTTTGCTTTAAAAGTTTTGTATGATGTTTCTGGAAAAGTTGAGGTTGCAGGTGGCGCAAAAGTTCCAGCAGGCTCAGATATTTTAATAGAAAATATGTCGATAAGCCCTAACAAATTTGATAGAGCTTTAGGTATAAACCTTATTTTAAAAGGTAATGACGTCGAAATTAAACATTTGAATTACTACATAGCTGATGCAATAGCAAGCAATATTGCTCCGACAAAGCCTATGATTACATTAAAAGGTAAATTGAATGCTATGTCAGGTGCAATAAAGGAATTGGAATTTGATATTCCAGAACCATTGCCAAGTGAATTTTTTAATGTTATTGCAAGTCAAAGATTGTTCAAAAATGGTACAATTAGCGGTAATTTAAAATATTTGGGCGGTAAAAAACCTTATTTAGACGGCAATATGGCAATGAAGGGTGTGAGAATTGTTGGTCAAAAATTCTCTATCAAAAATGGTACGCTTACAACAAATAGGGACACAGTTCATCTAACTGCTAATGGACGTTTTCGTCGTACAAATTACACTTTTGACGGAGATATTAAAAACGAAATTTTATTCCCAATTATTGTTAAAAATATCAATTTGAATATCGAAGATTTAGATGTAGAGAGGGTAATTCAAAGTTTTGCACCTAGAGACCCAAATAGAAAAATTGATCCAAAACGTTTGGCTGAAATTCGAAAAAATGCAGTAAAAAGTAATGTTTCAACAAAATATTTTGAAGTTGAAGAAAAAACTACAACAAAAACAGTTTCTGAAAATGATGACCCAATTGAGTTTCAGCCTAACTTAGTTGCAATTGAAAAATGTCAATTTAATGTTAAAAAAGGTGAATATAAAGATATCAAATTCGGAAATCTTCACGCAAATTTAACACTTACAAAAGCTGGTGTTTTAGAAATTAAATCGAACAAATTTGATTTTGCTGAAGGTATTTCAACATTAAAGGTTTACTGCGATTTAGCAAAAGAAAAATATAGCATAAGACTTGGTGCAAAAGATGTTGAGTCTAATTTGATTGCATCAACTATGTTGAATTTACCAAACGAAATTTCAGGTAAATCAAAGGCATTGTTGGAATTTTATACAGACCATAATGCAAAATTAAATGGTTCAATTAGATTTGCAATCAACGACGGCTCAATTACAAAACTAGGGCTTGTTCAATACGTTTTGAATATGGCAGCGTTGTTTAGAAATCCAATCGTAATGATTAGCCCTTCTACAATCGTTGATCTTGTAAACATTCCAGAAGGTTCGTTTAAATTGATTAATGGTGAAATGAAAATTCGCAATAATGTTATTGAACGTATGATGATTAAATCTTCTTCACCTCAATTAAGTTCATTTATTATTGGACGCATTGACCTTGAAACATTTGATTCATCTTTAAGAATTTATACAAAATTTAGTAATAGACATAAAGGTTTCGCAGGCTTTTTAAGAGGTTTATCTCTTAATGCATTAGCTAAAAAAGCATCATCGTTTACGTCTCCACCAGAAGAAGTCAGCTATTATGCAACAGAACTTTCTCAGTTACCAAAATTAGAAACAGGCGAAGAAAACGCTCAAGTGTTCTTAACAACTGTTGACGGTGATGTGCAAACTACAAATTTCTTGTCATCATTGAAGAAAGTTAAGTAATAATTGTAAATTCATGTAACTATTTTTCAACATGATGAAATTTAGTAGTGAAAAAACACTTTATATATATAAGTAAAGGTTTCGGGTACGCACATGGATATGCAAGTAAACAATCTTACGTCTGTTAATAAAATTGGCACACAAAAAACACAAACTAAAAAGTTTTTGCCTGCGCAAAAACCAGATACGTTTGAAAAGTCTGCCAATAAATTTAATCTTGATGATGCAATGACTGAATTAAGCAATTTGAAAGGCATTACAGGTAAACCTAAATTTAACGACGAAAAATTAGAATTTATTAAGGGCGAATTGTCAAAAACACCAGAAAAATGGCAACCGTTTAAGACTTTAGTGCAAAATCCTAAAGTTATTAGTTCTATTGCTTGTGATTTCTTGAAAAAGGACACTAATGACTTAAAAAATATTGCAGAAATTTCTCAAATCAAAGAAAATGATGCTCCAAAATTTAGCCCATTAGAATTGAAAAATATTTCTAATTCACTTGCAAGCAAACAACTAGAAAAGTTTAAATCTCTTTCTGGTGCAAGTTTGGGCATTGATAATTTAATCAAATTAGCTCAAAATGACAAACTTAAAAATACAGAAAAAGCAGTTGCAAAAGTTAATGAAATGAAGGCTAATTGTCCGTCTAATATTCTTGATTTGAAACTTGATACCGATGAATATGACAATGATGCTTTTGCAGTTACTGCAACACTTATGAATGGGAAAAAAGTTGAACTGTTAGACAAAGACTTGAACAGAACTGCAATCGACGAAACTCAAAATATTACTCGAAACGGTAAACAATACCAAATTAAAAAAAGTGTTGATTACAGAAATAATACAACTTCTAAGGTAACTTTAGAAATGAATAAAAAGTTGCCTCAACCCGTTTTAATTAATGAAATTCGTGTTGTAAAAGATAAAAATGGTAAAAAAGTTCGTACAGAATATACAACGCAATCTGATATAGCAGGTGTTTTGAATATTAAACACGTTATGCCGGACGGCACAGAAAAAGTTCTTTCTTCAGGTTCTGTTGACCCTAAAACAGGAATTACAACCGTTAAAAAGAATATGGTTTCTCTTGATGGTACAAAAACGGAATACCTGTATGAAGATGATCCTCAAGGTAATAGAATTTCTGATTACAAAATTACCGATAAAAATGGCAAAGTGTTGTTAAATAACTCTTTGAGCTTTGAAGTTGTTAATGATAAAAAATTCATTTCTTCTAAAAATGACCAAAAATATGAAATTACGGTTGAAGATAAAGCCATAAATGTTAAAGATATGAAAGACGGCAAAACTTCGACTATCAATTTTGAAAATTATATTAACGGCAACCAAGAAAAAATTCTTACTGTAATGAAGAAAATGCCTGGTGAGGAACTTATTGCCCTAAGTAAGAACACAAAACAACTTGAAGGTATTGATGACATTCTTCATTCAACTTATGGTGCAGTAAATAAGCGAATTAAAACAGGCGATAACTTGTTTGTAATGCTTCACGAACTTGGACATGCCAAAGATTATGGCGAAGTTGATGTTAAAGAAAAAGAAACTCTTACAAAATCTATTTTTAATAACAAAAATATAAATGAAATTTTTGAAAAAGAAAAAGCTCAATTTAATAAAGCCTTTCCTAGTGCACAACGTGACCACATCAACTATTTCATTAAAACTTCTGATGTTGGTGACGGAATTCAAGAGGCAATCGCTGAATCAAATGCTCTATTGAGTACATACAATAATGATGACTTGTTCTCAATACGTTCGCAATACTTGCAACAATATTTTCCAAAAACAATTGCACAATTGTCTCATGAGTTAAACAAATAACTTGTCATATTCTCGTTTGATTTCTTGAATGTCTTGCCACATAAGCCATTTTGGAGAACCTTTTTCACGACTATCATTTCTTAATAGGTATGACGGGTGAAAAATTGGCATCATTTTAGACCCATAAGGTCCGTCAAACCACTTGCCACGAGCGTGAGTTATACCTCGTTCATTTGGTAACATTGTGTTTAAAGCAATATTTCCACAAACAAGTATAATTTTAGGCTTTAGAATGTCTAATTGTGCCTGTAAATACTCTTTGCAAGCCTCTTTTTCTTCTGGTAATGGATTACGATTTTCTGGTGGACGACATTTTATTGTGTTGCAAATATAAACATCTTTTTGACGAGATAAACCAACAGAGGCAAATATTTTGTCTAATAACTGTCCAGCTTTTCCAACAAATGGCAACCCCTTTTTATCTTCCCAATATCCTGGAGCTTCGCCGATTAAAACAAGGTTTGAATTTGGTACACCGTCAGAAAATACGGTGTTTGTTCTGCTTTTTGCAAGTGGACATTTCTGACAGTTTTTACATTTTTCTCTGATTTGTTCAAGTTCTTCGTACATATAAAAATTATAGTATAAAATTTTGATTTCGTATTATAATATAGTTAAAAATGTACTAAGGAGGCAAAAATGTATCAATTATTTGTAGAAACAGAAACTTCATTTGCACCAGATTTGGCAGGCGAATTTAAAGAATTAGACGATGCAAGAGCAGCTGCAAAACAAGCTCAAGCAGAAAATCCAGATATAATGTATGAAATTAAAGAAACAGATGGACATGTGAATAACTATGGCGAACTAATTGCAACAGTTGTAGAACGTGGCTAATTTCTACATTTATTATATTTAACGCAGTCGGGGTTGCTTTGCAACCCCGACTGCGTTTTGTTTGTAGATTTTAAACCAATTTAACTCCGCAAAGTTGTAAAACTACGCCTACGATTGCGGCGAAAAAGAAATAATATAACGGGTTTTTCTTGAATTTGAACGATAGTGCAAACAAGCAAATGAATAAGATTAGTGCCGGCATGCTTGTTACGTTATCTTTAAAAAATCCTGCGCCTACTGCTGCTAAAAGTCCACAACCCGCAGGTTTTAGTGAATATAAAACCGCCTTAACCCAAAAATTATCTTTGAAGGTTTTTAAAACTTTTGAAATTGCAACAACAAACAAGAATGACGGAAAGATTAAGGCTAAAGTTGCAACGATACCACCAATTATTCCGTAGGTTTGAAAACCTGCAAAAGTCGCCATATTTGCACCTACAGGACCTGGAGTAATCATTGAAATTGCAATCATGTTGGTTAATTGTTCTGTTGAATACCAACCGTAAGTGTGTACAAGTTGATATAAGAATGGCATGGTTGCATACCCCCCGCCAACGGAGAAAACGCCAATCTTAAAAAATTCTATTATAAGGTGTACTAATGTCATCATTTTCCACACCTCTTTAAGATTAATTTGTATGAAACGCCTATTATAATAGAACTTATTATTGCTAATACTGGTGAAAATTTAAAAAAGAATGATGCTGAAAAACAGCCTAAAAAGATTATCCAAGACATTATGTCAGTCAAACTATTTTTCCACATTTCTTTGATTGTAAGGTAAACTAGAATAATTACCGCAACGCCTACGCCCCAAAAAACGCTTTGAATGAAAGAAATTTTCAATAAATAATCAACGATTAATGCAATGATTAAAATTGAAATAATTGGTGATGTGATAATTCCCAAAAGCGCTGTTGCAGCGCCTCTTTTTCCACGTAATTTATAGCCGACAAAAGCGGAAATGTTTGCAGCAATGATTCCTGGAATACTTTGACTTATTGCATAAAAATCAACAAGTTCTTCGTTTGTAATCCAATGACGTTTGTCAATAATGCTTTGTTGAATAAGCGGTACAATAACGTAACCACCGCCTAAAAGCTGAATCCCAAGAACTAAAAATTCAAAGTATAAATCTTTTAAAGATACTTTCATAGCCTGATTATATAATAAAATAAAAATTATATCTTGAAAAAAAAGATTTTCTTTGATAGAATGAGTTTACGGAATTTAGGTTTCGCTTTTTCAGAGAAAAAAAGGAAAACTGAATATATGCGCGTGTAGCCCAGCTGGATAGAGCGTTTGGCTACGAACCAAAAGGTCGGGGGTTCGAATCCCTCCACGCGTAAGTTTTAAAACTCTCAAGTTCATCTTGGGAGTTTTTGGGGTTTATTAGTCCAATTTGGATTTGCATGTTTATATAAACTATCCCAATTCTAGGCCAATAGAGGCTATTTTTTCGAAATGAGATTTTAATTTCAAAGTACACCAAAAGGGACTTTTCGGGTGCTCAAAAGTCCATAATATTTTCTAAAATTTTAATTAAATTTGCCTCTATCGTTGAACACATTTACCTTTTAGCCATTGGACAAAATGAGTACAAAAAGCCCAATTTGAAATTTCTTGTATTTTGAGATGTGTCGAATTGTCTCTGAGATTGAGATTTAGACTTGATTTTTGCCATAACAAGAGTGATGAATGGCTATGTAAAAAGGAATAAAAACATGGTCGAATTCACACCAGAAAAATCGAAGAAAATAGCACTTGCAAGATTAGATTTACTCAATCAATGGAAAGAATTTCGTAGAAAATCAGACAATAAACTTCAAG
>ERZ1023839.466-NODE-466-length-10336-cov-8.595759_pt1 | contig 10336 bp, 6 predicted proteins | sample MGYA00380383_ERZ1023839 | MGnify/ENA primary metagenome ERZ1023839 (study PRJEB33179, sample SAMN07449065) | human gut metagenome | biome: Human-gut; feature: Human associated habitat; material: Faeces | host: Homo sapiens | place: India:Kasaragod | collected... | reverse complement strand
GGCGGTGCAGGAAGGGGAGATTATCAGTGTGCTCGGCCCTTCCGGCTGCGGTAAATCTACCTTATTAAATATCATTGCCGGCATTCTGCCCCTGAACGCAGGGCAGGTATTTGTCCGGGGCAGAGAAATGTCATCTCCACACAGGGTGGTGCCTATCGAACAGCGCGACATGAACATGGTTTTTCAGGATTTTGCCCTCTGGCCACATATGAAGGCACGGGACAACATTATTTACGGATTGAAGGTGCGCAAAACGGACAAGGCGCAGATGCAGGAAAAACTTCACGAGGTGGAAACACTGCTGCATCTGGAAGGACTATTAGACCAGTATCCGGCAGAACTTTCCGGCGGACAGCAGCAGCGCGTGGCAATCGCCAGGGCGCTTATCACCAACCCGTCCATTATTCTGCTGGACGAACCGCTCTGCAATCTGGACGTGCAGCTTCGTATTGAAATGAGAACGGAAATGGCACAGCTTTTCCGCCAGTTAAAGACCACGGTATTCCACGTTACCCACGACCCGTCCGAAGCATTCGCCATGGCGGACCGCATTATCGTGATGAACCAGGGTGTGATTGACCAGATTGCCTCCCCGGCGGAATGTTACGAAAGCCCCCGCACCATCACGGTAGCGGGACTTTTAGGCGCCGGAAACTGCGTGCACGGCGCAGTGATGGAAGGGCCCGAGGAAGCAGACGATGCAGAAGTTGGAAGTGCAGAGCAGGCAGCAGATGGCAGCGACAGAGAAAACCGTGCTGTTGTCAGCATGCAAAACCGGAAGCTTGTCTGTAAAAGTTTTCAAAATGTTAAAAAAGGGCAAAAAATGCTCTTGAAATTTCGCCCGGAAGAATGTATTTTTGTAGAAAAAGAATGTAAAAATGCTATTCCGGTGCGCGTGGTGATGTCCTCATTTGAAGGCGGTCAGTACCGGGTTAAGGTGGAAACAGATGGCGGCGATACCTTCTGCCTGCTTCATCCTACGTTTTTGAAGGAGCAGCAGACGGGATACGCCCAAATCCTTCCGGAAAGGTTGTATGCTTATGAGGAAATTTCTGGCTAAGGGCGGTTACGGAGAACATGGACGGAGCTGCTTTTTAACGGAATACGGTACAGAAGGTCGTTTTTATATGGTGGATTGCGGTATTATGGACAGCGACAGCAATCCCTATCCCGATGTGACGGAGGAGGAACTTGCCAAAACGGATTACGTTTTTCTGACGCACAGTCACAAAGACCATAGCGGTGCATTTATGCACTTTGTGGAAAAAGGTTTCCGGGGAACACTGGTTACCTCTGCCATGGCGTTTGAACTGTCGGATATAACCTATGACAAGGTTGTCATTTTATCATTGGATATGGAGCAGCCGGTGGCCTTCCGGCAGCAGGACTTGCAGGTTTCCTTCGGCAGAACCGGCCACTGCATGGGCGGCCTGTGGTTTCTCATCACGGATGCACTGGGCACCTGCTTTTTCAGCGGAGACTATCAGGAAGATACCCTTGCCTATGCCTGCGATGCGGCAAGAGGAATGAAAGCGGAGCTTGCCATTGTGGATTGTGCCCATTATGAAACGGACAAGAGTGCCGCTGAACTTCGTGAGGACATGCTCGCACAGACGGATAAATATCTGCAGGAGGCGAGACGGGTCATTTTCCCGGTACCCAAATACGGCCGCGGCATGGAGATGTTTGCCCTGCTGGAAAAGGAATTTCCGGATAAAAAAGTCATGGTGGATGCTGCCTTCGTAAGGGAAAGCCTGCGCTGCCTGAAGGACAGAGCCTGGTTCTGCGAGGATACCTACGACAAATTATGTGGATTACTGGAGCGGCTTTCCGGGGAATGTGTGGATTTCTCTAGAGAGGATGCCGTACAGCCGGATTATGATATTCTACTGCTTGCAGACACGCACCTTTTGAAGCCTTACAACACTGCTTTCGTGGAAAAGGAAGTAGCCGCCGGAGCAAGAGTAATCGTTACCGGCAGGGTCAGACCCGGCAAACTGCCGGAAAAACTGCTCGCCGAAGGAAAAGCAGCCAAATTCCTATATCCCCACCACCAGAGCAGAGGCGACCTGCTCCGCGTGGCAGAAAACAACGACTTTACCGTCGTCCTGCCTTACCACAATGAGGTAAAAGAAGTGCTGGTGAAGTAAAGAGAAGTAAAAAGAGAGGCTTAAGCCGGTATGACAGAAATGTTGTACCGGTTTTTTGATTTTAAGGCGCGATCTGTACGGCTTTTTTGTCGGATTACGCGATAAGTTCGGAATATATAAAATTAGGTTGAAAATTGACGGAAAATGTAGGATATGGTAATGTAATAATAAGTGGGTAAGTCATGATTCGGAAGTATGTAAAACATCATAGATTTGCTGGTGTGCAAGGCCGAAATACTGAAAGTAAGCATTATATAATGTAGGTAGCAAAAAGCAGATTCTCAAACCCTGATACATGCCAAAAATGACCCGCAGGAAACGTCTAAAAACGTGAATGAGCAATCTGCCTTTCTTGCAGTATAAGGAGTATGTGCGCTAATGTCAACAATACAAAATAGACTACACACAAAAATTAATCATCTAAGCGTACAAATAAAATTAATCGGAAAAAATAGCCAGAAAAATGCAAATAATTCAGAAAAATCTTAAAAATGCGGTTACAAAGGGCATTTTATGGGACACATTTTGCGTATACTGGAATTTGAGGACTGGTACTTGGGGCTTGGGTGCGTGGCTTCTTGTGTCGGATGGGAGAGTTAGCATGAAAGCAATATCAATTAAAAACCCTTATGCAACACAAATATTGCAGGGAGCGAAAAATATTGAATATCGGTCGTGGGATACCAAGCACAGAGGCGAACTCTTAATTTGTAGCAGTGCAAACCCGAAAGTACCAGGGATGCTTTCCGGCTATGCTCTTTGCGTTGTTGATCTTGAAAACACTACTTACAACCAGAGCGAGGATGTTTATGAGTGGCATCTGACAAATGTGCGTAAAATCAAAGCATTTCCGGTAAAAGGAAAACTGAACTTTTTTGATGTTGATGATTCCCTCATCCATTATCCAGACGAGCAAACAACAGATGAAGCAATAAAACCTCTTGCTTCTGAATCAGTTGCTCAGATAACTATGCCACAAATGCCTGGAATGCCGAAAATGATTGATAACATTCACCTTCGGCTACGTGATGATTTAGAAGAAACCGTAACAAAGAAAAGCAAGTTGAGGATTGCTGCAGCCTGCTTCTCTATCTATGCTTATGAGGAATTGAAAAAGAGTCTTTCGAGTATTGATGATTTACAGTTTATCTTTACTTCTCCCACCTTTACTACTGACAAAGCGGAAAAATCGAAAAGAGAGTTTTATATTCCTCGAATAACTCGTGAAAAGAACCTTTACGGAAGCGAATTTGAAATTCGACTCCGTAATGAACTTACTCAAAGAGCTATTGCAAAGGAGTGTGCTGAATGGATAAAGCAGAAAGCTACTTTTAAGTCCAATATAACAAATCAGGTTGTACCTGGATTTTTGAATGTACTTTCGGATAAGGATCAGTATACTTATATGCCTTTTAATGAATTCACAACTGTTGATCTCGGCTGTGAACGTGGCAATTATGCATATAATTATACGCAGAGGCTACCGTATCCGATGAGCAAGAACTATATTGATCTGTTCGAGCAACTTTGGAATGATAAGCAGAACTTTCAAGATGTTACCAACCAAGTGATTGAGAACATTACAGCGGTTTACAACGAAAATTCGCCGGAGTTTATTTACTTTATTACGCTATATAATATTTTTAACGAGTTCCTTGAAGATGTATCCGAGGATACCTTGCCGAATGAAGCAACGGGATTTAAGGACAGCAAAGTGTGGAATATGCTATTCAACTTTCAGCGTGATGCAGCTCTTGCCATTATCAATAAGCTCGAAAAGTATAATGGCTGCATTTTAGCTGATTCTGTCGGTCTCGGTAAAACCTTTACCGCTTTGGCCGTCATTAAATACTACGAATCCAGAAATAAAAGTGTTTTGGTTCTTTGCCCGAAGAAGCTGGCAAATAACTGGAATACATATCGGGATAATTATATCAACAATCCCCTTGCAGAAGACAGATTGAACTACAAGGTGCTTTATCATACCGATATTGGGCGGACACACGGTATGTCCAACGGAACGGATTTGTCCCGCCTGCGTTGGGATACATATGACCTTGTTGTGATTGATGAATCACACAACTTCCGCAATGGTGGCAAACTCGATTCCGAAGATGGAGAAAGAGAAAATCGCTATACAACTTTACTGAAACAGGTCATCCGCAAGGGCGTAAAAACGAAGGTTCTTATGCTTTCTGCCACACCGGTTAATACACGCTTCAATGATTTGAAAAATCAGTTGCAGCTCGCTTACGAGGGCGATTCATCTCTGCTCGACAGCAAGCTGAAAACTACGCACACAATTGATGATATTTTCCGAAACGCACAGAAGGCGTTCAACACATGGAGTAAATGGGAGCCCTGCGATAGAACGACCGACAACCTGCTCCGTATGCTTGATTTCGACTTCTTTGAAGTATTGGACAGTGTTACTATTGCCCGATCCAGAAAGCATATTGAGAAATATTATGATACGACCTCTATCGGTAAGTTCCCGGAAAGGTTGGTTCCCAAATCGCATACACCACATCTGACTGATTTGAAGGATGCTATCAGCTACAACGAAATTTTTGAACAGCTTACAAAGCTGAATCTTGATATTTACCGCCCGTCTCATTACATTTTGCCGAGCCGAATGGAAAAGTACGCTGAGTTGTATGGAGACAACAAGGTTAATGTCGGTTTCACACAGGCAAGCCGTGAACTTGGTATCCGCCGCCTTATGGCAATCAACTTGATGAAGCGTATGGAAAGCTCCGTATATTCTTTCAATTTGACGCTTCGCAGAATCAAGGAACTGATTGATTCCACTATCGAGTCGATTGACGATTACGAAAACACAGTCGGAGCAACGGTCAATCTAATGGATATTTCGGAGGTTGACGAATACGACCTTGACGATCAGAACAGCGATGACTTTGCAAGTATCGGTAAGAAAGTGCAGATTGACCTTGCCGATATGGATAGACTTTCATGGCGAGGAGAGCTTGTAAAGGACCAGGAGATTCTTGAATTGCTTACAATTATGGTGGATGACATCACTCCGGAGCACGACAGTAAGCTGCAGGAGCTTTTGAAAGACCTATCTGGTAAGGTTGAGCACCCCATCAACGAAGGGAACAAGAAAGTAATTATCTTTACCGCTTTCGCTGATACAGCTATGTACCTTTATGATAATGTTTCCGAGTTCATGCTGAAAAAATATGATTTGCATACGGCGGTTGTTACCGGTTCTGTCGAGGGACGCACGACCGCAAAGCTGAAACGAACGGATATGAACACCGTTTTGACTTGTTTTTCTCCGAAATCAAAAGACAGAGACATGTTTGACAGCATCCCCAAAGTCGATATTGATATTTTGATTGCAACAGACTGTATCTCTGAGGGGCAAAATCTGCAGGACTGTGACTACCTTATTAACTATGATATTCATTGGAATCCTGTGCGTATCATTCAGCGATTCGGACGTGTTGACCGTATCGGCAGCAGAAATAAGGTCATTCAGCTTGTCAATTTTTGGCCCGATATTACTCTTGACGAGTATATCAATCTGAAATCGAAAGTAGAAACAAGAATGAAAATTGTCGATATGACCGCCACGGGCGATGACAACATTCTTTCTGATGAAGAAAAGCACGATCTTGAATACCGTAAAGCACAGCTCAAACGATTGCAGGAAGAAGTTGTAGATATTGAAGATATGTCCTCCGGCATTTCCATCATGGATTTGGGACTGAACGAATTCCGCCTTGATTTGTTGGAATACATCAAGCGTCATCCCGAATTGGAGCATACTCCTATGGGGCTTCATGCTGTTGCCCCTGCGTTGAAGGACTGCCCTCCCGGTGTTGTTTTTGTACTGAAAAACCGAGAGCAAAGTATCAATATTGATAATAAAAATCGTCTTCATCCGTTTTATATGGTCTATATCGGTGATGACGGTGAAGTGGTCTGTGATTACTTGCAGCCGAAAAAGCTTCTTGACACAATGCGTTTGCTTTGCCGTGGCAAGGACAAGCCTATCGAGGCTCTCTATCACCACTTTAATGACGAGACTGATGATGGACGCAACATGAGTGAAATTTCAGAGTTGTTGAGCGAATCCATAAACTCTATTATTGATGTCAAGGAAGAAAATGATATTGATAGTCTGTTCAAGAGCGGCGGAACAAGTGCGTTGCTTTCGCAGGTATCTGGTCTCGATGACTTTGAACTGATTTGCTTCTTGGTGGTGAAATGATGGGTGAAAGAGAGGTGAAATAAGTATGCTTGGCTTTCCGCAGACGACGGAGTTTAACAAAAGAATACCGAAGCAAAAATTTTATGATAATATAGAAGTTTCCCCTGCTTTGAAAAGAGTGTTTGTGGAGCAGATAAAGCTTATTCATTGGCGCAATAAGCTTGCTGAGTCTACATTAAACATTACGCCGGGACAGGCTGTAAAGGAAATTGAGGTAATAGAAATCAAACTGGTGCAGCCTCAGTTTGATGAAGCTGTGCTTCGACAGATTGATAAAGAGATACCGTATCATATACTCTTTGTCCTCTCTTGCGGGAACAAGGTGCAGGCATGGACGGGTTATAAGGAAGCGGCGGAATCTGGGAAGGGGGCGTTTAAGGTAAACAAGTATTATCACACCGAATGGATGCTGGAAGACGAACTGATGCTTGAAATTGACGGCCTGAATCTTGATGCCATTTGGGATAACTTTATCATTCAGGTCGGTGGTGTGATGTTGGAACAGGGTAATTCCTTGGATGAGCAGATTGCCGTTGATGAACGCAAGGAAAAGCTCATAAAGGAAATCGAAAAGCTCGAAAAGCAAGCGAGGAATGAGAAGCAGCCGAATAAGAAGTTTGAGCTTGCTGAGAAAGTTCGAGCATTGCAAAAGCAACTTGTAAAACTGTAAGAATGGAGCAAAAAATGAACAACTATCAAAGACTGGTTCTCGAGTACGACGGCATTTACGGTACTATAGATGAATACACAAGCGATTCTAAAATACAGAATTACCTCTGCAAATTGAAAGACGCAATTGCAGAGGCAAACTATGAAGCAATAAAATACACGCTTTCAAAAATTGATAAATGGTATGATGAAAATATTAATTCTATTAAAACAAATGAATTCGTTTTTAATATTAAAACACATCAAGAGAATAGAACTCTGATTAAAGAAATTATTGCAGGATTGACAGAAACTGAATGTGTCGCAGCTGATTCTAAATCTAATATGGATACCGCTGAAAAGGAACCCGTTATTTTTATCAGCCATAAATCTGATGACAAAAAGTATGGAGATGCTCTTGAACGCTTCATAATCGGATTGGGGGTCAAAGATGATCAATTAGTCTATACATCTCATCCGCTGCACAAGATTCCACTGGACGCCTCTATTTATGAGTATCTCCGTTCTCATTTCGACAGCGCCGTTTTTATGATAATACTATGGTCGGATAAATATCTTGATAGTCCGGCTTGCCTTAATGAGATGGGAGCTGCTTGGGTAACACAATCAGATTATACAAATATTTATGTGCCAACATTTTCTTTTGGAAATCCGAAGTATCACGAATGCGCTGTTGACACAAAGAAAATGGGAGCGGTGTTGAATGGTGATGCACATTGCAAAGCAAATATGATAGAATTAAAGAATAAAATTGAGTCGATTTTTGGCTTAGAGAATGATGAAGCCAGAGTAACATTTCTTTTAGATAGATTCATTGATGAAATCAAGGAGGACAAGCCTAATGGATAAACTCAAAATGCAAACGGCGAACAAAGCCGATGAGAATTTCATGAAGTTAGCGGAGATGTTCCCGAACGCCATTACGGAAACTATCGACGAGAACGGCGAGGTCGTTCGTGCTATCGACAAGGATGTGCTGATGCAGGAAATCAACACAAAGGTCGTTGACGGAAAAGAGGAACGCTATCAGTTCACCTGGCCGGACAAGAAGAAGTCTGTCCTGCTGGCGAACGCTCCCATTTCCAAAACGCTCCGTCCCTGCCGTGAGGAAAGCGTGGATTTCGACACCACCGAAAACCTCTATATCGAGGGCGATAACCTGGAAGTGCTGAAACTCTTGCAGGAAACCTACCTCGGCAAAATCAAGATGATTTATATAGACCCGCCGTATAACACAGGAAGCGACTTTATCTATGAAGATAATTTTGCGCAGACTATAGAGGAATATTTGGAAGTAAGTGGTCAATACGATGACGATGGCAATCGCTTATTTACAAATACAGAGAATAATGGTCGCTTTCACACGGATTGGCTTAATATGATTTATCCACGTCTAAGGCTTGCTAAAGACCTTCTTGCTGATGATGGTGCTATTTTTATCAGTATTGATGATAACGAATGCGAAAACTTAAAGAAATGTTGTGATGAAATATTTGGAAGCGAAAATTACATCAACACAATTTCACTGAAGACAAAAGCGAGCGCCGGTGCCAGCGGCGGCGGTGAAGACAAGCGTTTGAAAAAGAACACCGAAAGCGTGTTGATTTACTGTAAAAATAGACTTTTACTCAACATGGAAAAACCAGTTGAATATGTTCCTATCAGTCAATTCGTTCAAGAACACAAGGAAAATAAGGTTGGCTTTTATTATACTCGTATTCTTGAAGATTTTGGAACAAGAACATTGATTGAAGTCCTCGGAGACATGAAAGTCTATGAGCATACCAATTTCAAATTTTCTACCGTTAGCGAAAAAATGAAGACTGAACATCTTACTCTTGATGGGGTTTATGCTAAGTATTATGACCGTATTTTTATGGTTACAAATGCGCAAACTTCTTTACTTACAAAAGTAAACAATGTAACACCGAGAGAAAAAATGTTGGTTTCCTACGAATATGTACCCAAAACTGGCAAGGATAAAAACAAGCTCATTTCCAAATACATCTGGAATAAAACATTGGTTGTATGGTTTGCCGATAGTGCAATCAAAAACAAGGATGGTGTATTCAAAGGTGAGTCGATTGGTACGTTATGGGATGACATTTCTTGGGGGCGCTTGGATTTGCAAGGCGATGTCCCGTTTAAGAACGGCAAAAAACCTCTTAAACTTCTCGATAGAATGTTACGAATGGCGGCAGACGAAGATGATATTGTCCTTGATTTCTTCTCTGGTTCTGCAACTACCGCCGAAGCTGTTATGCAGCTAAATGCAGAAGATAATGGTAATCGTAAGTTCATTTTGGTTCAAATACCCGAAGTGATTGATAATAAGTCTGATGCTTATAAAGCAAGCTACCGCACAATCTGCGATATTGGAAAAGACCGTATTAGAAAAGCAGGCGAAAAGGTAAAAAGCGAGGGCGGATTAGCAGCACAAGGAATTGATGTCGGTGTTCGTATTTTGAAATGCGACACTTCCAATATGAAGGAAGTGTTCTATAAGCCAGACGAAGTAGAACAGACGTTGTTTGATAACTATGCAAATAACATCAAAGAAGACCGAACTCCTGAAGATTTGCTGTTCCAGGTCATGCTCGACCTAGGCATACTTCTTTCCTCTAAAATCGAGGAGACCACTATTGGCAGCTGAAAGGTATTTAAGGTTGCAGACGGAGTTATGTATGCCTGTTTCGACAACAACATCTCCGATGAGGTCGTTACCTCTATCGCCAAGAAACAGCCTTACTACGCCGTGTTCCGTGACAGTGGGATGGCAAGCGATTCTGTGCTGACGAACTTCGACCAGATTTTTGCTTCCATCAGTCCGTCCACCGTAAGGAAGGTGTTGTAATTGAAGCAGATAACGGAAATAACACGGAGAGATATATTCACCTTGTTTAAGTATGGCAAGGATGTAACAGATTTTTGGGGGAATATCCATATTACTTACGCATATTGCGGAAGAATGTCTGAAATAGACTTTCTCAAAAGAATTTATGACCTCAAGAAGCTACCGAGCTATGATAGTTGCTTTGAAAATGCAGAGGGAGATATTTGGCAGCATACGATAAATAATGATGATTACGAGTATGGTTGGGTGTTTGAGGACGAGCGATTTGGGCTACTAAACGGAGAAGATGAAATTCTCCTAAACTTCTTATGCTCAGTTTTTCACCCTGCTGTCAGATGCGAAAATGGTTATTGGAAAGAGTTCCTGTATGAAATAAATGGGCGTCTTCGAAACTATGGAAATTAGCATTATGCATAAAGCTAT
>ERZ1023839.460-NODE-460-length-10511-cov-8.047341_pt1 | contig 10511 bp, 10 predicted proteins | sample MGYA00380383_ERZ1023839 | MGnify/ENA primary metagenome ERZ1023839 (study PRJEB33179, sample SAMN07449065) | human gut metagenome | biome: Human-gut; feature: Human associated habitat; material: Faeces | host: Homo sapiens | place: India:Kasaragod | collected... | reverse complement strand
TCCTAATGAAACAGAAGAAGACTTTCAAAAAACATTAGATATATATAATGAATTTAATTATGATTTAGCCTATACATTTATCTATTCACCTAGAGAAGGAACCCCCGCTAGTAAAATGGAAGATAGTGTACCATTAGAAGAAAAAGAAGAAAGATTACAAAGACTAAATAAAATAGTAAATAAATATGCAAAAGAAGCTAATGAAAAATATTTGGGTAAAACAGTACCAGTATTACTAGAAGGCTACTCAGATAAAGGTGGTAAATTAATGGGTTACACTGATACTATGAAATTAGTAAATGTAGCAGCAGACTCATCACTAATAGGACAAATAAAAAACGTACTAATAACAGATGTAAAAACATGGTCTATGGAAGGAGAAATAGTAAGTGATAGAAAGTAGTATTGAAAATCTTTTCACTGAAATAAATAATTCTAATGAATATAAAGAATATATAAATATATTAAATATATTAAAAGAAAATAAAGAAGTAAATAATCTCATTGAAGAAATAAAATCTTTAGAAAAAAAAGCAACTAAGTTAGAATATGAAAAGAATAAAAAATATATAGAAATTGATAAACAAATAGAAGAAAAAACAAAAGTACTAAATAGTAACAAAGAGTACAAAGAATATTTATCAAAATTAAAAGCATTCAATAATACTCTTCTAGCATCATCATCTTTATTAGATGAATACATAGAAGAAAAAGTATCAATCTAAAATAAAAATATGACATAATATAATAAAAGAGTTATCAAATGATAACTCTTTTACTTAACACCAAAATCTTCATCTTCTACTTCAATAAGTTTTAATATTTCATCAGTAGTAGTAAAACCAGCTAATACCTTAAATAATCCATCTTGAAGCATAGTAATAACATCTTTATTATATACAAGTTTTCTTAGTTCTTCTTTTCTTATACCAGCAGAAATAGCATCCCTAATATCTTGATTAATCAAAAGAACTTCTTGAATAGCAATTCTACCATGATAACCATGATTACAATTAGGACATCCTGAAGGATTAGCTTCAAATACTTCAGTTACATCAATACCCAAAACAGTTTTAAATAAATTCTTCTCAGTAACAGTAACAGCCCTTTTAATCTTACATTTATCACATAACTTTCTAGCAAGTTTCTGAGATACAATACCAGTTAAAGCAGAAGCAAGCAAATATCTCTCAACATCCATATCAAGAAGTCTTTCTATAGTATTAAGAGAATTATTAGTATGTATAGTAGATAATACCAAGTGACCAGTAATAGAAGCTCTAACAGCAATTTTAGCAGTTTCAGAATCCCTTATCTCACCAATCATAATAATATTAGGATCTTGTCTTAAAATACTTCTTAATACAGTAGCAAAATCAAGACCAATATCACTATTAACCTGTACCTGATTAACTCCTTTAATATCCATTTCTATTGGATCTTCAACAGTAATCAAATTAGATCCTTCAGTATTTAGCTTTTGTAAAAAAGAATATAGAGTAGTAGATTTACCAGTACCAGTAGCACCAGTAACTAATATAATACCATTAGGAAAATTAAGCATCTTAAGAACCTTATTATAATTAGTTTCACTAAAACACAAATATTCAATACCCTTAAGACTCATAGAATAATCCATAATTCTTATAACAATCTTTTCTCCTCTTTTAGTAGGTAAAGAAGAAACACGCATATCCAAATCTTTACCATTCATTTTGTCTTTAATAGCACCATCTTGAGGAAGTCTAGTCTCAGTAATATTCATACCAGCCATTATCTTAATTCTAGTAGTAATATTTTGTTTAATCTCCATAGGTAAAAAGTAAAAATTATTTAAAACACCATCAATTCTATATCTAACAACAATACCATCATCAGTAGGATCAAAGTGAATATCACTAGCGCCCAAAGCAACACCATTAAGCAAAATAGTATTAACAGCATTAACAACAGGCATCTTAGTAAAATCAATATTCCTACTTTGATTATTAGTAGCCATATTATTACGTTGCATCATATTATTATTGTTAATATTATTAGCATTAGGATTAATCATTTGTGTTTGATTATTCTGTTGCATAATATCCCTCTTTTCATTCTTTTTATTCCAAAAGACTAGATTTTATTCTATAAATATTATATAATATAATTAATTAAATAGCAATAGTAAAAAGGTGATAAAATTGACGAAATTAGGAAGAAAAGGATTTATGTTAGCAGAAGTAGTAGTAGTATCCGCAGTAATATCTACAGTATTAGTAACAATGTATATAGCTATAAATAGAGTATCTTCTGCTTATGAAACAAGAAATAGCTATTATGATATAGATGCTTTATTCTTCGCAGAAGAAATAAATGATCTTATTAAAGATAAAGAACTTCAAAAAGATTCCAATTCCAAACTATCATTAGGGGACTTATCCACCGCATATCAAAGCTTAGGCTATAAAGCAAACGGCTATTACATTACACCATCAACACTAAATAATACTATTGAAGGCAAACAAACCCTAAAAGATTTTATGTCTTACTTAAAAACCAAATTAAGTAATGATAATAACTATACATATATAATAGTATCAGAACTATGTACTCCTGATGACGATTGTCGTTACTATGCCTTAAAAGTAAAAGCAGGTGATAACAATGGTTAAGTTAAATAAAAAAGGATATTTAGCCGTAGAAGTAATATTAGCTTCCGTAGTAGCAGTCTCTATAGCGGTATTCCTAATAGATCTAACTGTAAAAATGGTTAATAAAACTAATGATAACTATACAAATACCTTATTTCTTACAGACAAAGCACTAATTACCAATCACCTTCGTAAAGAAATTAAACAAGATATGAAAAATAATAGTGGACTTAACTCCGCTGGTATTAAAAATGGTAGTTGTTATTTAGAATACAATAACGGTTCCGGCAAATGGATAAATATATCTAAAGATGAAGAAAATAGAGATGCAATTACTTATTCCCCAGGATACAGTAAAACAATAAATAAAGATATAAAATATAGCGATATTAATATAAAATGTACATTAAAAAATAACTATTTAATTATAAAAATAAATTTCGAAGATATATTTACTACTACTAATAATAGAGATATTGAAATAGTATTATATAATTCGACAAAATAATTAAAAATATAGGTATATACTATTTTTGGTGATAAAATGAAAAAGAAAATCAAACAAATAGTAGTACCTATTTTTTTATCAGTATTATGTGGCTTTATATGTGGAAGACTAATGTTTAGCATTTATGAAGAAAAAGGTAAAAACATTCTAGAATTAAATACCATATATTTACTTAAAGATAATTCATATAGCGATTACGATAGTATGAAAGCAAGTAGTCTAAGTAATAACTATATATACTATGAAGACGAAGGAAAATATAATACTATTATTGCCATAACCAAAAATAAAGATAATATAGATAAAATAAAAAAAACATATAATAAAGAATTAACCATTATGGAATATATACTAAAAGATGAAGAAATGAACAATAAATTAGAAGCATATGATTTAGAACTAACTAAAGCCCAAAAAGATGAAGATATAAAAGAAGTAATAAATAAAATGATAAACGTATATAAAGATAAAGAAGACGTAAAAATGATTAAAATTAGTTGACAATTTATAATTTTTAATATAGAATTATATATGTAGCAACGGAGTAGTACTCAAGAGGCTGAAGAGGCGCCCCTGCTAAGGGTGTAGACCGGGAAACTGGTGCGAGAGTTCAAATCTCTCCTGCTCCGCCATAATGAAAATCAAACCCGAAAGGGTTTTTTCTTATATATGAAGGTGATATTATGTTTAAAGAAGAATTATCGTTAGTACCACATTTACCAGGATGTTATCTTATGAAAAATAAAGATAACATCGTAATATATGTAGGCAAAAGTAAAAACTTAAAAAACAGATTAAGTTCTTATTTTAATAGAGAGCATACAGGAAAAACAATGATGTTAGTAAGAGAAATAGATCATTTTGAATACATAGTTACCAATACAGAAATGGAAAGCCTATTATTAGAAATAAATCTAATAAAAAAATACACTCCCAAATATAATATTTTATATAGAGATGATAAAAGCTATCCATATATAGAACTTACTGATGAAAAAGTACCAAGACTTAGAATAATAAGAAGAATAAACGTCAAAAAAATAAAAAACAATCTCTTTGGACCATATCCCAATGTTGGAGCAGCTCGCCGTGTAGTAGAAATACTAAATAGAGTATATCCCTTAAGAAAATGTAATACCTATGAAAAAAGAGAATGCCTCTATTATCATATAGGGGAGTGTTTAGGTTATTGTACCAAAAACATAGATGAAGAAATAATAAAAGAAATGAAAACAGAAATAATATCATTTCTTAACGGAAATACCAAAGTACTTACTAACAAATTAAAAGAAAAAATGAATAAATATTCCAATAATATGGAATACGAAAAAGCCTTAGAATATAAAGAACTATTAAATTACATAAATATCACTACCGAAAAACAAAAAGTAGATTTAGATGATAGAGTAAATATAGATGTAGTAGGTTATTATAGTAAAGATAATTATATAAGTATCCAAATACTCTTTATAAGAGGCGGAAAGCTATTAGATAGAAATAGAAATATCTTTCCTATGGTCGGCGATGAAGAAGAAGAACTATCTAATTACTTATTAAATTTCTATAGTAAAAACGTATCAAATACCAAAGAAATATTAGTACCAAATAACATAGATACCAATACATTCAGTGAGTTATTTAATATAAAATTTATAACCCCAATAAAAGGAGAAAAGAAAAGAATATTATCTTTAGCGGAAGATAATGCTAGGATTTACTATGAAGAACAAATGACATATATCAAAAGAGACGAAGATAAAATAACTAATGCCCTAAACGAACTTAAAGAAAAATTAAATATCCCAAGTGCTGATCGAATAGAACTATTCGATAACTCAAATCTATTTGGTAGTTTTAATGTTTCAGGAATGGTTGTCTTCAAGATGGGAAAACCATCAAAAAATGATTATCGTAAGTATAAAATAACTAATGATGTAAATGACGATTATGGAACAATGAAAGAAGTAATTTACCGAAGATATTTCAAAGTATTAAAAGAAAACTTAGAAATGCCAGATCTAATTATCGTAGATGGTGGTATCGGTCAAATAAATGTAGCTAGAGAAGTAATATCATCATTAGGATTAAAAATCGAAGTATGTGGCTTAAAAAAAGATGATACCCATAGTACCAATATGTTACTAGGCAAAGACCCATTAGAAGAAATAAAAATAGACAAACAAAGTGATTTATTTCTATTACTTACTAAGATGCAAGATGAAGTTCATAATTTTACAATTAGTTATCATAAAAACATTCGTAGTAAAGGAGCTCTATCTTCAGTATTAGATAATATCGAAGGAATAGGGGAAGTAAGAAAAAACAAATTATTAAAGAAATATAAAACAATATCAAAAATGAAAGAAGCCCCTTTAGAAGAATTAGAAGAAATATTACCTAAAGATATAGCTGTTTCATTTAAAGACTTCTTACAAGAATACGATAAATAAATAGAGTAGTCAATAGATACCATTTTTTAATAAAATAGTAATATTTATTAAAATTTTATTAAAAAAATAAGGAAAAAACTCCTAATATATTGACAATATCATAAAATAATAGTACAATCATAATCGGTACATTTTGTTGGAGAATATTAGGTATTGGGACCACTTAATATTCAAAAACTAACTTATAAATAAAAGAAGGAGAATAAAAAATGAAAAACACATTTATGCAATCAAAAGAAACAGTTGTAAGAGACTGGTATGTAATTGATGCAACAGATATGCCTCTAGGTAGAGTAGCTAGTAAAGCCGCTACAATGTTAAGAGGAAAACACAAAGTTACATATACACCACATGTTGACTGTGGCGATAACATTATTATTATCAATGCAGACAAAGTAGCATTAACAGGTAACAAATTAGAAAATAAGATGTATTATGACCATTCAAGATATGTTGGAGGTCTAAGAGAAAGAACTGCTAAAGAAATGAAAGAAAACTATCCAGTAGAAATGGTAGAAAGAGCAGTAAAAGGAATGCTTCCTCATAACAGATTAGGAAGACAAATGTATAAGAAATTATTCGTATACGCTGGAAATGAACATCCACATACAGCACAAAAACCAAAAGTAGTAGATATGGGAGGTAATAAATAATGGCTAAAGAAAAAAGAAGTTTCTATGGAACTGGTAGAAGAAAAGGTTCAGTAGCAAAAGTTACATTAACTCCAGGTACTGGTAAAATAACTGTAAATGGAAAAGACGTTCATGAATATATGCCTTATGAAGTATTAGTAATGGACTTAAAGCAACCATTAGTAGTAACTAAAAATGAAACTACATTCGATGTAAATGCTAGTGTATCAGGAGGAGGTTTCTCAGGACAAACTGGTGCAATCAGACTTGGTATTACAAGAGCATTACTAGAATACGATGCAGGTAATGAAATGAATGAAGATTCATATAGAAAGACTCTTAAAGCAAATGGATTTATAACTAGAGATCCAAGAGTTAAAGAAAGAAAGAAATATGGTCTTAAAGGTGCTAGAAGAGCTCCACAATTCTCTAAGAGATAATATAAAAAAAGTTACAGTGACTGTAACTTTTTTTATATAAGATATAATTTAATATTTTATAATTAAAATAATATTAAAATCTAGCTTTATATGATATAATGAACATAGGAAGTGATAAAATGGATAATGAAAGAATGATTAAACTACAACACTTTTTTTCAGTAGATGTTAAGATAAAAAAAGAACTATTTGACATTGCTCCACAGTCTCTAGATGGGTATATGGATGAAGTATCAGTTAGTAAATATACAGATAAGTTAAATGATTCACTTACATATATATTTAATGAATTAAAATGCGTTACCCTAGATATCTTTGGAAAAAACTCAAATGTATTTAATAGAGTATGCTATTTAGAAGAAGTTATAAAAGAAAGTTTTTATAATTGTGGTTTTGATATAAATAAATTAAAATCATTTTATCAAAAATATATAAGTAATATGGAACCAGCATTTATAGATAGTGTAAAAAGTAAATGTATCGGCTATTATATTTTTTATAGTACAAGTCCTGCAGATGAGGCTACTTCAATAAATGAAATATTACATTTTATTCATTCCTACATTATTAATAATGAGAAAATTTTACAATCAATACCACTATTAAAGAAGAAAAATAATAGTAATAATTATCCTATAAGTTTAAGAGGTGTTAAAAGCCCTATATTTAAGCAAATATTTAAAATGTTTCCAAAAGATTTAACTGGTGGATGTACTGATATGGTGGCCATAAATGATAAAAAACTGATAATAATGATTAGAGGTAGAGGACATGCTTTGACAATAGAAGTTACATTAAATAATAATATAGCTAGAATTGAATATTTTATTCCTAAACTTTGTAATATTGAAATGATTAATAATTTACCTGGTGTTAATAAAGTAAATAAAAATAGTATTGGAGCTACTGGCGTTATAGAAACACCTATAAACACTTTACCAGGAGTATTATTTGATTTTATTTCCAAAGTTCCTACTGATTATGACATGGTTAATGATTTTGAAGAAATAAAAAGAAACAGAAGAGGAAAAGTTATGTAAGTTACATTTATTGTAACTTCTTTTTTTAATATATAAAAGTGTCAAAAAACAAGTAAAAAATTAAGCAGTTTCTTTACATTTGATTATGTTTCTGCTATGATTAAAAAGTAAGGAGAGTTGATAATATGACAAAGTATGTATATGCCTTCACCGAAGGAAATAAAGATATGCGTAATCTATTAGGAGGTAAGGGTGCTAACCTAGCAGAAATGACTAATTTAGGCCTTCCAATACCTAAAGGATTTACCATTACTACAGAAGCTTGTATAAATTATTATAAAGAAAGTAAAAAAATATCAAAAGATATTGAAGAAGAAATATTCTCTAATATAAAATTATTAGAAGAACAAATAGGTAAAGAATTTGGCTCTAATGATAACCCATTATTAGTATCCGTAAGAAGCGGAGCAAGAGCTAGTATGCCTGGTATGATGGATACAATTCTAAATCTAGGATTAAATGATATAAGCGTTGAAGGTCTAGCTAAGAAGACAAAAAACGAAAGATTTGCCTATGACTCATATCGAAGATTTATTCAAATGTATTCAGATGTTGTTATGGAAGTAAATAAATCCTTTTTTGAAAAAATAATAGATGAAGTAAAAAAAGAAAAAAATATAACATATGATACTGAACTTACAGTAGAAGATTTAAAAGAATTAGTAAAAAGATTTAAAAAAGTATATAGTGACCATATGCATGGAGAAGATTTTCCACAAGATCCTAAAGAGCAATTAATTGGGGCTGTAGAAGCTGTATTTAGATCATGGAATAATAAAAGAGCCATTGTATATAGAAGAATGAATGACATTCCAGGAGATTGGGGTACCGCAGTTAATGTACAATCAATGGTTTTTGGTAACATGGGAGAAAACTCAGGAACAGGAGTAGCCTTTACTAGAGATCCCGCAACGGGTAAAAAAGGTATTTACGGAGAATATCTAATAAACGCTCAAGGAGAGGATGTAGTAGCAGGAGTAAGAACTCCAGAGCCAATTACTAAATTACAAGAAGATATGCCAGAATGTTATAATGAATTTATCCATATAGCAGATAGTTTAGAAAAACATTATCGTGATATGCAAGATATGGAATTTACTATTGAAGAAGGAAAATTATATATATTGCAAACAAGAAATGGAAAAAGAACTGCTAAAGCAGCCATAAAGATAGCATGTGATTTAATAGACGAAAATATGATAACAGAAAAAGAAGCACTATTAAGAATAGATGCTAAAAGCTTAGATCAATTATTACATCCAACCTTTAATGATGAAGCACTAAAAGAAGGAATAGAAATAGGAGAAGCTCTTCCAGCCTCTCCAGGAGCTGCTGCTGGTAAAGTAGTATTTACAGCATTAGATGCTAAAAAACAAGGAAAAGGTGGCAAAGGAGAAAGAGTTGTATTAGTAAGATTAGAAACAACTCCAGAAGATATCGAAGGAATGACAGCTTCCCAAGGAATTTTAACAGGTAGAGGTGGTAGGACATCACATGCTGCTGTTGTAGCACGTGGTATGGGAACATGTTGCGTAGCTGGTTGTACTCAAATGAGTATCAATGAAGAAGAAAAATATTTCACTTTAGGTGGATATACATTCCATGAAGGAGACTATATTTCAATAGATGGAAATACCGGAAAAATATATAAGGGAGATATAAAAACAGAAGAAGCCACTGTAAGTGGAGACTTCGGAAGAATAATGTCTTTAGCAGATAAATATAGAACACTAGGAATCAGAACAAATGCCGATAACCCAAAAGACACTAAAAAAGCCATAGAATTAGGAGCAGAAGGAATAGGATTATGTAGAACAGAACACATGTTCTTTGAAGAAGATAGAATACCAAAAATAAGAAAAATGATTCTTTCAGAAACATCAGAAGAAAGAACAAAAGCTTTAAACGAATTAATACCATTCCAAAAAGGTGACTTCAAAGCTATGTATAAAGAACTAAAAGGCATGCCTATGACTGTAAGATATTTAGATCCACCACTTCATGAATTCTTACCATCGGAAGATGAAGAAATAATATCACTAGCAAAAGAAATGAATATAACAGTAGAACATTTAAAAAATAAAATAGCAGAATTACATGAATTCAATCCAATGATGGGACATCGTGGATGTAGATTAGATGTAACATATCCGGAAATAGCAAAAATGCAAACCAGAGCCTTAATGGAAGCCGCTATTGAAGTAAAAGAAGAAGAAGGATATGATATTACACCAGAAATCATGATACCATTAGTAGGTGAAGAGAAGGAACTTAAGTTTGTTAAGGATATTGTTGTAGAAATAGCCGAAGAAGTAAAAAAAGAAAAAAATTCTAATATAAAGTATCATATTGGTACTATGATAGAAGTACCAAGAGCAGCCCTTTTAGCAGATGAAATAGCTAAAGAAGCAGAATTCTTCTCATTTGGTACTAATGATTTAACACAATTAACTTTTGGCTTTTCAAGAGATGATGCCGGTAAATTCTTAGATTCCTACTATCAAAACCAAATATATGAAATAGATCCATTTGCCAAACTAGATCAAAAAGGTGTAGGAAAATTAGTAGAAATGGCAGTAGAAAAAGGGAAAAGTACTAGAAACGATATCAAACTAGGTATATGTGGAGAACACGGAGGAGAACCATCATCAATAGAATTCTTCCACAAAGTAGGATTAGACTATGTATCATGCTCTCCATATAGAGTTCCTATTGCTAGATTAGCAGCTGCTCAAGCCGCAATCAATAACGGAGATAAATAATTAATTAAAATTTATAACCAAAAATCCTAGAAAAATCTAGGATTTT
>ERZ1023839.457-NODE-457-length-10601-cov-10.223497_pt1 | contig 10601 bp, 8 predicted proteins | sample MGYA00380383_ERZ1023839 | MGnify/ENA primary metagenome ERZ1023839 (study PRJEB33179, sample SAMN07449065) | human gut metagenome | biome: Human-gut; feature: Human associated habitat; material: Faeces | host: Homo sapiens | place: India:Kasaragod | collected... | reverse complement strand
GCGCTGCATTATCTCTACATCCTTTCGATGGATGGCAGAAAGATGAAGCAGAATCAGGAGGCTGACAAGACTTATCTCCTGGAAAAAATGTCGAAGATGACCGGCGATTTCACCATCTATGGTAAGGCGCGTGCTGCCGTGGTGCTCGCCAAGAACTGCCAGCAGAATGCCGATTACCGCGAAAAGGCAGGCGAATATCTGCAGAGCGTGAACGAATATGCCGTTTATCGCGAGGAGATGGGCCGCTACTACGATACCCGCAAGGCATTGTACAGCTGGAGAAACTATAAGATACCAACCCAGGTATCCGTAATAGAGGCGATGCAGATGCTGAAGCCGAACGACAAGCAGACCATCGAGGAACTGCAGCGCTGGCTCCTGATGTCGAAACGTACCCAGGTTTGGGATACGCCGGTGAACACCGTAGATGCCGTCTACGCCTTTATGAAGGGTAATGAGAGCAACTGGAACAAACGGGCAGAGAATGCTGTTCTGAAACTGGATGGCAAGCTGTTGCCGATGCCGCAGGATTCTACTACGCTGGGTTATGTCAAGACCGAAAAGGCGGGTAAGGCATCTACCCTGAGCATCAACAAGAAGAGCGATTATACCAGCTGGGGCGCCGTGTATGCGGAGTTCAAGCAGCCTATCAGCGAAATCGCTTCTGCCGAATCGGGCATCAAGGTGCGCCGTGTCATCGTTCCTGCTGAATCGCAGGGCAGGGGCAAGGCTCAGGCGAAGGTGGGAGAGAAGGTGAAGGTAACACTCATCATCACTGCCGACCGTGACTACGATTTCGTGAAGATTGTGGACAAGCGGGCAGCCTGTCTGGAGCCTGTCAATCAGCTGAGCGGTTACCAGTGGGGTATGGAATGTTATGTTTCTCCTAAGGATAATACAACAAATTTCTATTTTGATCGTTTATCTAAAGGTAAGCATTTCGTAGAAATGGAATATTATGTTGACCGTAAGGGCGACTACCAGTCGGGATCCTGCACGGCAGAGTGTACCTACAGTCCGGAGTTTGGTGGTCGTACGGAGGCATATAAGATGACAGTTAATAATTAATATAAGGATTGATAATTACGAATAGAATAGTATGAAACGAATGAATATATTGATGCTTTCATCGCTGTTGGCGGTGTCTGCGTCGGCACAGAAAATAAGTACTCAGAACGAGATCGTGGATTGTGGACAGGTAGTATTCCGCAAGCCGGTGACCGCTGAGTTCCTGATGAAGAATGAGGGTAGCAAACCGCTGATCATCCATCAGGTGTATAAGAGTTGCGGATGTACAGAGGTTGTGTATCCGAAGAACAGTGTGGCTCCTGGCGACAGCTTCTTGGTCAAGGCAGTGTATGATGCGAAGCAGATGGGTACCTTCCACAAGCAGATATGCCTCTATAGCAATGCATCGGAGGAACCTTTTATCCTCTCTATGCGTGGTAGGGTAGTGAGCAATGTGGTAGATTTCGCAGGTCCATATAATGAACTGCTTGGCGAACTCAAGTCGGATGCCCAGGAGGTGGAGTTTGATGACGTAAACCGTGGCGACCGTCCGGTACAGCGCATCCATATCTTCAATCCTACAGAGGAGATGATGGAACCTGTGGTAATGCATCTTCCTAACTATCTCCAGGCGACAGTTTCGCCATCCAGGGTGGCTCCTCACCGTTCTGCAGAGATTACCTTCGTGCTGGATTCGAAGAAGCTGCGTGATTTCGGCTTGAATCAGACTTCTGTTTATCTGGGTGAGCGTCCTGGTGACAAGATTGCTCCAGAGAAGGAAATCGTGGTTTCTGCCGTTCTCCTGCCAAGTTTCGACAAGTTGACTGCCGAGCAGAAGGAACAGGCTCCTAAGGTGGAACTCTCTACTACCGATCTGAATCTGGGAAGCTTCAACGGCAAGAAGAAGCGGAAGGGTGAAATCCTGGTTACCAACCAGGGTAAGTCGGTTTTGGATATCCGAAGCATGCAGATGTTTACCATGGGCTTGCAGGTTCAGTTGAAGAAGAGCAAAATTCAACCGGGAGAGACCGTGAAGATGAAGGTGACAGCCGTGGCTGCCGATCTGAAGAAGTCGCGTGCCAAGCATCCTCGTATTCTCATGATTACCAATGATCCGGAGAATGCCAAAGTTGTAATTAGAATAAATGTAAAGTAATGCAGATAGAAATAGATAATGGTAGTGGTTTCTGCTTCGGCGTAACCACTGCCATCAAGAAAGCTGAAGAAGAGTTGGAAAAGGGCAGTACACTCTACTGCCTGGGTGATATTGTGCATAATGGCATGGAGGTGGAGCGCCTGCATGAGGCGGGACTGATCACCATCGACCATGAGGAGATGAAGGAGCTTCACGGTGTGAAGGTGCTGCTTCGTGCCCATGGTGAACCGCCTGAGACTTATGCGCTGGCAGAGAAGAACAATATTGAGATTATTGATGCCACCTGTCCGGTAGTACTCCAGTTGCAGCGCCGCATCAAGAAGCAGTATGTGAGCAATCCGGAGGCGCAGATTGTCATCTTCGGAAAGAAGGGACATGCCGAGGTGCTGGGACTGGTAGGACAGACCGAGAGTCATGCCCTCGTGGTAGAGAAGTTTGAGGATGTAGAGCATCTGAAGGAAGTAGGTAAGTTGGATTTCAACCGTGATATCTATCTCTATTCCCAGACCACCAAGAGTCTGGATGAGTTCCATCGCATCATCGAGTATTGCCAGGAGCATATCGTAGAGGGCGCAACCTTCAAGAGCTTTGATACCATCTGCCGCCAGGTGGCTAACAGAATGCCAAACATCGCATCCTTTGCCAGCAAGCATGATGTCATCCTCTTTGTCAGTGGCAGAAAGAGCAGCAATGGAAAGGTGCTCTTCAAGGAGTGCAAGAGTGTGAATCCTAACAGCTATCAGATAGAGAGTGCCGAAGAAATCAATATGGATTGGCTGAAGGGTGTAAATACCGTAGGCATCTGTGGTGCTACCAGTACTCCTAAATGGCTGATGGAAGAATGCAAGGAGAAAATCATCAAGGATACCTTATCATAAAGAGAAACAGGTAATCTGATGATTCATCTCATCAAATAAAAACAGGTGATAAATCTTCTCACGAGGACTTATCACCTTCAAAAAACAGTAATTAACTCAAAATTTATAATCTATATCATTACTACCTTGTCATTATGTCTGCAAAGATAAATAAAACGACGTTTTTTTGCAAAGTCAATTCTTTAAAATGGCAGTTTTTTTATATTAAACTGAAATTTTAATATATTTTTGCAGTCTTCTGCAGGCTTTCTACGACAAAGTAGCTTTTTGTTACTTTTCTGCGGCTTTTTGATACTGTTTCATCAACCATTCCTTCTGTTCCGGAATTGTCATCTCACTGTTGTCGAGTGTGATGGCATCATCAGCCTTGCGCAAAGGAGAGGTCTCACGATGGGTGTCAATATAGTCACGCTCCTCTACGTTCTTCAGGATTGCCTCGAAGTCGGCAGGCATTCCTTTCTCCTTGAGTTCATCGAAACGGCGCTGTGCTCTTACCTGAGAGCTTGCCGTAACGAAGATCTTCAGTTCTGCGTTAGGGAAAACGGTGGTACCGATGTCACGGCCATCCATTACGATGCCCTTATCTTCGCCCATCTTCTGCTGTTGGGCTACCAATGCCTCTCTTACGAATGGGATGGCTGCCACTGGACTTACGTGATTGGAAACCTCCAGCGAGCGGATTTCCTTTTCTACCAACTCACCGTTGAGATAGCAGTCTGGACGACCGGTTTCGGCGTTGAACTTGAAAGAGATGTGGATGTTTGGCATCTCAGCCTCTAACTCTGCTACCTTTACCTTGCCATCCTCACCGAAGAGCTGGTGGCGCAGGGCATAGAGCGTAACTGATCGATACATGGCACCTGTATCTACATACACATATCCGATTTCCTTGGCAAGATCCTTTGCCATGGTACTCTTTCCACAAGAAGAGTAACCGTCAATTGCTATTGTAATCTTCTTCATGTCTTTAAATCTGAAAAGTTTATCTGTTTTATAAATCTGTATTCTATAATCCGTATTCTATAATCTGTAGTCGATATTCAGCAGCAGACTGTTGCTGCTGACATGGTATTTGCCGTAGGCGATGTTGAGATGGAAGCGCTCCAGATTGATACCGCCACCCAACGACCATCCGGCTCCGTGGCTGCTGGTCTCATCTTCTCCGTTTACGATTTTCATTTCATCGTGGCGTCGGAAGTTATAGCCGGCTCCCACCCAGAGGCTTTCGCCCAAAAGCAGATCGGCACCTAATACCGCATGGTTTCTGAGTCCCTTATCCCAATGGTTCAGATTCACCAAGGTGGCTGAAACGCGGAAGGGGGTATTGATGAAGTGCTTGCTGACACCCACCTGTAGGTCGATCGGCATCTTCTCGTATTCTTCATCATAAGCCTTGAGCTGTCCACCCAGGTTTCTGGCTACTGCGGAAACCGACCATTCTTCTTCCGAATCGTAGTAGTTGAGTCCCAGATCCACTCCCATGGCGATGGAGTTGTAGTCACCGATATACGAGGTGATGAATTTGGCAGTGATGCCACCCACGATGCGTTCGCTGAGCAGGTAGGAGAAAGTACCTGCCAGGCAGATATCCTTAGCCGAGAATTCACCCATCTGGATGTTGTTCTCATCGGTCTGCTTCATCTTGCCATAATCCACATACTGCGCCGATACCGCCCACGAAGCCTTCTCTCCGGCGATGCGGTTGAATGAAGCTGATGCCATATTCACCCCCTTCATATAGTTCATGTAGTTGAAGTTGAGGGTACGGTCGTTCACCGAAACCAGCAGGGCTGGGTTATGGAAAGCAAGTGCCGCATCATCTTCTATCAAGGTGATGTTATCGCCTCCCAAGGCAGCTGCATGGGCACTGACGGGGAGTCGGAGGAAGTTATACCCCGTCTTACTCTCTTGAGCCCCCATTTTTGTCGCGAAAAGCGTCAATATAATGGAAAAAACAACTTTTTTCATTTAAAATATCTAATTCTTTGGCAAAGATACGGCTTTTTTGAGAAATAAGACGTAAATTTGCAATGTTTTCGTAGAAAATAACGAAAGAGAATGTAAAATATTGCAGTTTGGACCCCAAAAACGGGTGAACAAGTCTGCAAATAGTAGATAATAGATATTGTGGAAATAAAGAAATCAGATCGTGCACAGTTGGAGGACAAGCGGGTAACCTTTTTCCTGCTGGGACTCCTTATTGCCTTTACGCTTCTTTTTGTAGGATTGCAATATTCCAGAAATCCGCAGGGAGATGACGACTGGGCTGAGAACTTTGAAGATCTTTCGCAAGATATGGAAATGTCAACTCCGCCCGACCAGAAAGATATGGTGAGTGCGGAGGCTATGGCGAAGGCACCTGCCTCGCAGGCTATCACCCAGGAGGTGAAACCTACCGAGCAGCAAATGGTCAGGAAGACACCGGAAAAGATCAGTACTACTACCAGCGAGCTGGTAATCGGTGATGGCTCGGGTGTAGTAGAAGGGGCTGACGTCAAGGAGGCGGCTCCTGAGACGGCGGTGGATCCGGCAGATACACAGGCTGAGGCTCCTATCAAGTTTACCGTGGTGCAGAAGATTCCGGAGTTTCCGGGAGGCTGGTCGGCATTTATGCAATGGCTCACCAAGAACCTGAAGTATCCGCAGGTAGCGCAGAACAACAAGGTACAAGGCACGGTGGTGGTAACCTTCATCGTGAACAAGGATGGAAGCATCGCCAATACCAAGGTAAGTACCTCGGTGGATGCTGCCCTTGATGCTGAAGCGCTCCGCGTGATGAAGATGATGCCCAAATGGAAACCGGGTATGGACAAGAACAAGGTGTGCCGTACCATGATTGCTATTCCGGTGGTATTCCAGTTATAAAAGATAAAATAACTGAATACTCAATTTCAAGACAGATTATAAATCAGATATTATAAATTAGAAATATGATAGATATGAAGACATCAGAAGAATTATTGGTAATGGTGAATGATTTCCTGGCAAATCTCCCATACAATCGTAAACCATTGTCGCTTTACGAACCGGTGAAGTACGTACTCTCTTTAGGTGGAAAGCGTATTCGCCCTGTTTTAATGCTCTTGGGATACAATCTCTTCAAGAATGATCCTGAGAAGATTCTGATGAATGCGATAGCTCTTGAGACTTATCACAACTATACGCTCTTGCACGACGACCTGATGGATAATGCAGACCTCCGTCGTGGTCATGAGACTGTACACAAGAAGTGGAATGCCAATACTGCTATCCTCTCTGGTGACAGTATGTTGGTGTTGGCTTACGAGAGAATGGCACAGTGCGACGATCAGCATCTTGCCAAGGTGATGAAGCTCTTTACTACTACAGCCCTTGAGATTGGAGAGGGACAGCAGTATGATATGGAGTTTGAGAACCGCAATGATGTGAAGGAAGAGGAGTATATCGAGATGATTCGCCTCAAGACCAGTGTGCTTTTGGCTTGTGCCCTGAAGATTGGTGCCATCCTGGCTGATGCTTCTGCTGAGGATGCTGACAATCTCTATAAGTTTGGCGAGCAGATCGGCTTGGCTTTCCAGCTGCAGGATGATTTCCTCGATGTATATGGTGATTCCAAGGTGTTCGGTAAGGCTATTGGTGGTGATATCACTTCCAACAAGAAGACTTTCATGCTCATCAATGCCTTCAACCATGCCAACGATGCCCAGCGTGCTGAACTCCAGAAATGGGTGGATGCCAAGGAATTCGACCGCAATGAGAAGGTGGCTGCTGTTACCCGTCTCTATAACGAGATCGGTATCGACAAGATGGCACAGGATAAGATTGCCTATTACTTCGAGCAGAGCAAGAAGTATCTTGATGCAGTGAATGTGCCTGCTGATCGCAAGGAAGAGTTGGCGAAATATGCACAGAAAATGATGAAGCGCCAGTACTAATCATCAAGTTCAAAGTTGACAGTTCAATGTTCAAAGTAATAGATACGCATACTCATCTCGATGCAGAAGAGTTTGATGAGGATAGAGCGGAAGCTTTCGCTCGTGCCAGGGAAGCGGGGGTAGGCAAGGTGTTCTTGCCTGCCATCGACGTGAAGACCACGCACGCTGTCCTGGCATTGAGTCGGGAATATCCGGGTTATGCCTATCCGATGATCGGTTTGCATCCTGAAGAGGTGAAGGCAGACTGGAAGGATCAGCTGGCTGAACTCAGGAAGATGCAGATTTCCGATTTCATAGCCATTGGCGAAGTCGGACTCGATTATTACTGGAGCCGTGAGTTTGAGCAGGAGCAGTTGGAGGCATTCGAGGAACAGGTGAAATGGTCGGTAGAAACCCGACTCCCCCTGATGATTCATTGCCGCAAGGCACAGAACGAGATGGTGCACTTGCTCCGTCAGTATCAGAAAGACCTGCCTGGTGGCGTGTTCCACTGCTTCACCGGCAATCAGAAGGAGGCTGAAGAGCTTCTCTCTTTCGATAACTTCGTGCTGGGTATCGGCGGTGTTTCTACTTTCAAGAGCAGTCATCTCAGAGAAGACCTCCCTGCCGCGGTTCCGATGAATCGCATCATCCTGGAGACCGACAGTCCTTATATGGCTCCCGTGCCTTATCGTGGCAAGCGCAATGAAAGCGCTTTCGTGATAGAAGTGCTCAAGACTCTGGCAAAAGCCTACGGAGTGAGTGAGGAGGAATTCGCTGAACAGACGAATAAGAATGTAGAAAGCGTCTTTCACCTGAATTAAATCAGGAAAGCGTCTTTCCCCTATGAAATAATAAAAATTATAAGCTTAATATTAAAACCAAACGATTCATTATGACTAGAAAAATGATTTTGGCTGCTATGTTGATGGCAGCATTTGCACAGGGCACTCAGGCACAAGACCTGAGCGGCCAGCGTTCTGAAAAGCAGGACGTGCACATGATTCCTGGTAAGAAACTGGATCATCACGGACTCATCGTGAGTCCTACACCACATCTCCTGAATGTGGATGCTGCTAACCGACTCGACCTGCAGAAGGGTGTCAAGGTGATTGACAAGAAAGGTAAGTTTGCTGATGATGTGAAATTCCTGACCGCTAACGCCAAGGGCATTCGCCTGACCATCGATTTCGGTGAGAAACTTGCTGCTAAAGCAGGAGTGAAGCCTGTATCGGGTGCTTACAGCCTGAAGGCTGATGCCAAGGGTATCCAGATTGTGGGATACGATGAGCGTGGTGCTTTCTATGGCTTGCAGACCTTGCGCCAGATTGTAAACAGCGAGATGGCTAAGGGTCAGATGCCTTATACCACTTGCAACGACTACCCTGATCTTCCAAATCGTGGTGTGGTAGAAGGCTTCTATGGTGAGCCTTGGTCTCATCAGGTGCGTCTTTCCCTCATCGATTATTATGGAAAGAACAAGATGAACACCTATCTCTATGGTCCAAAGGATGATCCTTATCACAGCTGCCCTAACTGGCGCTTGCCTTATCCTGAGAAAGAGGCTAAGAACATCAGCGAACTCGTACAGGCATGCCGCCGCAACCGTGTAGATTTCGTATGGGCTATCCATCCTGGACAGGATATCAAGTGGAACGAGGAAGACTATCAGAACCTGGTTCACAAGCTTGACTTGATGTACGACCTCGGTGTACGTTCTTTCGCTATCTTCTTTGATGATATTTCCGGCGAGGGTGCCAACCCAGTGAAGCAGTCTGAACTCTTGAACCGCCTGGCTAAGGAGTTTGTGAAGGCTAAGGGCGATGTTACACCGCTCGTGATGTGTCCTACCGATTATACCCGTCTCTGGGCGAATCCAAAACCAACCGGTTCTTTGGCTATCTTCGGTAACACCCTCGATCCATCTATCAATGTATTCTGGACGGGTGATGTGGTATGTAGTGACTTGACCCGCGAGACGCTCGACTGGGTGAACTCCCGTATCAAGCGCCCTGCTTATTACTGGTGGAACTTCCCAGTTACTGATTATGCACGCCATATCATCATGCAGGGTCCTACCTACGGTTTGCAGACCGACCTGACCAACAAGGATCTCTGCGGTTTCGTGAGCAACCCAATGGAGCATGGTGAGGCTTCCAAGCTGGCTCTCTACGGTGTAGCTGACTATGCATGGAATATCGCCAACTATAATCCGCTCGACAACTGGGAGCGTGGTCTGGTAGATCTGACTCCAGAGGCACACGATGCTTATCGCACCTTCGCTATGCACTCATGCGATACAGAAACCGGTTATCGCCGTATCGAATCATGGGAAACCAAGAGCTTCCGCATCGACAACTTTACAGATGCTGAGTTCAATGCTTTGCAGAAGGAATTTGAAAAGGTGAAGAATGCACCTGCTCAGATGGAGGCAAACTGCAAGAATGCCTTGTTGATGAAGGAACTCCGTCCTTGGTTGACAGAGTTTGGCAAATTGGGTAACCGTGGTCTGAAGACCATGCAGCTCATCAAGGAGTACAAGGCTGGTAATGACCAGGCTTTCTGGGATGGCTATGTAAACAACCGTATGAGCAAGGAAGATGTGGCTGCTTACGAGAAGCATAAGTCTGGAACCATGGTATTGCAGCCATTCTATGAGCAGTCTATGGATGATATGGCTTCTGGTTTCTTCAAGAAGTTGACTGGCAAGGTGCCTGCTTTCTATAAGGGTATCGGTACTTATGCCACCTTGAGAACTACCCAGAGCAAGGCGATGTTCGACAATGATTCTACCACCTATTATACATCAGGTAATGGTCAGAACACTGGCGACTGGATTGGTGCAGACTTAGGTTGTGTTCGTTCTGTTTCTGAGGTAAGAATCCTCCAGGGCCGTAACTCTGTAGATGATGTGGATTACTTCGACAACACAGTACTGGAGTATTCTCTTGACAAGAAGGAGTGGAAAGCTCTTACCGGCGAGTTGAAGAAGCAGTATATCATCAACTGGAAGACCGATTCTCCTGTTGAGACTCGTTATATCCGCATCAAGAAGTTGAAGTCTGACAAGCGCAACTGGGCTGCAGTCCGTACTTTCGAGGTGAACCCAACTACTCCAGATCGTTTGAGCTTCCCTGTTGAGGCAGGCAATCTGCAGGCAGCGATGTATGGTTTCGATGAGAACCCTTGCACCTCTTTTGCCAACGAAGGTATCCTTTCGTTTGGCGTAGAGAAGGATGTAAAGGGTTACACCCTGCTGTTGAAGTTGGCTCCAGGCAAATCATTGGTTTGTCGTCAGCTGAATGCCAAGGGCAAGGTATTGGCAACAACCAACATCGACCAGTCATTCTGCAAGATAGAATTGGTGAAGAAGGCAGCGAAGGTTCAGCTGGATGGTTCAGCCGAAATCTTCGAGATTATTCCTGAGAAATAAGATTGGAAATTTGATTATACTCCTAGGCAGGGGATAACAAGTTCTTCATACTCCCAGTAAGGGGATAACAAGTTCTTCATTCTCCCTGTAAAGGGATAACAAATAACCAATACGCCCTGAAAGGGCAAAAGCTCCTAGCCCAGGGCAACACCCTGGGTTAAATATGCAACCAACAAGGCGCCCTGTTTTACTCTAATTGAGCAAGCTTTGAGCGTATTTTTTAACGTTAATTA
>ERZ1023839.453-NODE-453-length-10624-cov-11.944460_pt1 | contig 10624 bp, 5 predicted proteins | sample MGYA00380383_ERZ1023839 | MGnify/ENA primary metagenome ERZ1023839 (study PRJEB33179, sample SAMN07449065) | human gut metagenome | biome: Human-gut; feature: Human associated habitat; material: Faeces | host: Homo sapiens | place: India:Kasaragod | collected... | reverse complement strand
TGATTTATTATTGTAGCCATAGCCGATAATCTTGACATCTACTTTTGAATGGATTAAAGTTGGTGAACCTTGTATCTTGTATTGGAAGTAGATTGTATCTATTTTCTCTGTTGTGGCTATTTTGAGAGTTTTAACTTGATTGAATATTCCCAATGTTATCTTTTTGAATTTTTTATTGTCGCAAATAACCACTCTTTTTTTTACAATATATCCTCGTTGGTCTGTCTTGTACTCAATAGCAACGTATGCCTCCAAATTATTTTTTTGAAACTCAATAGGATATTTACATTTTCTTTTCAATTCGTTTATAAACAACTCTTTATTTCTATAGTCAGGATTACCTGTGCTTACTTGGCATACATCAAATAGTTGCGGAGATGTTCCCACAAGAGACACATTAGTATTGGAGTTGCATGAACCAAATACTACCAAAACTGTCAATAATATAATACCCACTAATTCCTTCATCTTTATTCTATATGATTTTATCTATGACTCCACTTTAAAATGTGGAGTTTTGCATTAAATCATTAGCACTATAAAACATCTAAAAAAAACAAATAATTTTATCAGAAAAGGACACACCAAAAGATATAATATTACATCACCATGATGCGTCCTCTTCAACTTTATTTCAGCCTATTAATTATTTTTATTTCAGTCTATAAATTATTTCAAATTCATTAAATTTCTAATTCATCAAGGCAGATATCTGCTCCTCTGTCAGACCCGAAGCCTGAACAACCTTATCCATAGGTATACCCATGGCAAGAAGATTCTTGGCAATTTCGAGTTTTACTTCAGCTCTTCCTTGCTCTCTTCCTTCAGCTCTACCCTTTTCTATTTCCATGCGCTTCTGCTCCTCCTCCCATTTCTGGGTGGCATACAGGTCACGCATCACCTTGATGTCCTCGTCATATAGCTCCCGCTCCTCAGGAGTGAGCTTTCTGAGGTCACCTATCTCAGCCAGCATACGGAAGACTGGATATTTGTCCACAAAAGGCATTTCCTTCAACTTTTCCATATTCTTAATTATATATATCCAACAATCAAATAAGTCGTCCTCACACTCCGAAGCCTGCCGCTTCTCAAAGAGCGGCAACTGGAGAAATGTGAGGCGCATTTTCTCAAAACCAAACTTCAGTCCAGACAGTTCGTAGGTCTTTCCCTCTGTCGTTTTCTCTTTTACCTCTTCGAGCAACCCTAAACCGATATCGGTTCTGAACTGGTGGGGAATACCCGTCTTAACCTTGAAATCCATGAAGCATACGGTATAGACCGGCGCCAGATGGAAATCCCATGGACTACTGCGTACTCCCTGCTCTACGATCGCCTTGGAAGTATAGAAAATAGCACGGTCCACAAAGTATTTCTGCTCCTTCTTCTGCATTTCTACGATGATATGCCGCCCGTCTTCTGTAAGACATTTCACATCGAAGACCACGCCTCGCTCATCATCATTGTGACGTATCTGTTCGGTATTCACAAACTTTACGTCTCTGATTACAAACTCGCCTTCAAACAGTCCGTTCAGGAAAGTAATCAGGCATTCCTTGGTATCCTCACTGCCGAAAATGCGCTTGAAAGCCCAGTCGGCACGTGGATTGATGAATTCCGCCATATTTGTTAATATTTAAAATTTTGTTCGCACTTGTACGCACTTGATTGCGTTCTGAGGACAAAGATACGGTTTATTTTCTAAACTTGCAAGTATTAAGGCAGTTTTTTTCTGTTTTTTAGAATGAAAAATAATCAGTTTTCTATAAAGAAAAATAAAAAGGAAAGGAAAAGAAACTAAAAACAGAAAAATAAACTGACATTACTGAAATTGACATTGATAGATAGGAGACTGAATGTTATAGCAAAAATAACTTTTCAAGAAATCGCACAGCTACAAAAATATAGAAACAGTGCGATGTCAATTTCAGTTTATTCAGTTTTTTTCGGAGGGGGTATATCTCTCTACTTACTAATTGAAAGGATATTTTTTATATTATATATTATATATATATAATAATATAATATACATTCTGTTTCGAAAAATAATAGGCACAAAAAAACTGAATAAACTGAAATTGACATCGCTCAAGACTGTTCGTTGTTTGGGAAAGAATCAAGATTTTCAAGTAAAAATCAAGATTTTCTTGAAAAACAGGAAAGAATTTCAGAAAATCAGGCTTTGATCTGAGAAAAAGAAACAAGTGTCTTTGAAAAGGATTTTTTGAGTTTCTAAGGAGTTTTTCAGAGAAGATTACAGATTGAAAGCAAAATCAAAGATAAATGAGATAAGAAAGGAATAATCAATAGGGTATAATTCTGATATATAGGCACATAACAATGCTTACAATATGAAAAAACATAGTTTAAGAAAAGGAAAAATATAGATTTGCGCCCCACAAAACTACACTTTACAGTTTTTAACATTTGATTATTTTCAAAACTCACGTAACTCGGCGATTTAATTTGGCTGCAAAAGAAAAAAGCAGTACCTTTGCATCAGAAATCAGAACAGAAGCATGACTGGTTCTTCTGTCAGAAAACTGGTTCTTCTGTCTGAAAGAGAAGAATTCATTCACATATTTATATTATTAACCCTTTAAAAACTAAAAAATTATGGCAAAACGAGGAACATTGAAGTATCGTAAAATTACTCGCACTCCACAGAGTGGAGAAAATGCAAACAAGAAAATGTGGTACGCCACCACCGTAACCGACCGAGAAGTGAGCTTTGAGGATTTCGTGACCCACGTATCCGAGCACAACTCTCCTTACTCCCGAGGCACTGTCCACGGAGTTTTGATGGACACACTCGACTGCCTGCAGGAACTCATCCTCGACGGCAAGAGCGTACGTTTCGCCGACCTCGGTCTCTTCTCCATCGGCATGACTTCCAAGGGTGTGGAGTCTAAGGACAAGGTTTCTGCTGCCAGTGTAGAGGGCGTTCACCTCATCCTGCGCAATACCAAGTCTTGGAGCAACACGGAACTTCGCAAGAAGTGTCGTATCGAGGAGTACAACGCCTACGGAAACACCGAAGATACCGGTAATACTAATGGCGATGACCCAAATCAGGGCGGCTCAACGCAAGGCGGAGGTTCTAACACAGGAACCGAGGGAAGCGGTTCTCAGGGCGGTTCTCAGGGAAGCGGAAGCAACCCATCCGGTGGCAACACTGAGGGAAGCGGAAGTGACGACGGATCCTATGATTTGAAGTAATCCCTACCTCTCCTTCTCACCAAAATCGCAGCATAAACTGCTAATTCATTCATTATTAACCCTTTAAAAACTAAACAAAATGAAGAAAGAAACTTGGAAAACAATTCTGCAAATCGCGATCAGCGTATTGACTGCACTGGCTACCACTTTGGGCATTACTTCGTGCAGTCTGTAAAATCAAATAAGTGCAGCCGACAAAGGCTGAAAGCAAAGCCGAAAAAAGGCTGAAAGCAAAAGAGGGTGTGTCAGAAATTCATGACACATCCTCTTTTTTTATTTCATCAAAGTTTTTCTTCATGGGTTTTACTTCTCCAAAACCTGCAAATCCTGATAGAACCAGACATTCATCTGATTGGCTCCTCTATGATTCCAAGCATAATAAGGAATCAAGGTGAGCTTCTGATTCTTCACGGAAACCTTGCCATCAGCAGCCTGATCGAGCACCTGAGCAGCGGTCTGGATAGCCTTCACTGAGAACGCAGGAGCACCCTTAGTCTCTGTATTTGAAATGCTATAACCATCTATCACAGAAAAAGCTGGATTCTTGGCTACAACGCTGCGAAGTACAGGAGCACCATCATTATCCACTGCCTCTGCGCAATACACTAATGGTCCACGCTCTACTGCCACCTTGCCTCTGTCGTCAGCCACTTTTCCGTTAGCCACAACCGTGCGTACAGGCATATCAAAATGGATGCGGATCACATCACCCTTCTTGATATTCTTCACAGGCAGATACCCCTTGTTGGCAGCCAGATCACCCTCCACAGCCTTGCCGTTCACGCTCACGCTATAAGCAGGTTGCTCGGCATCACTATATTTATAAAGGTCGCTCGGAACCACCTGATTGCGAACCCATCCAGGAATGCGCACCAGCAGATTGGCACCCTTCACACCACTCTTCTTCACCACAATCCTGATATCGCCATTCCAAGGATACTCAGTAGTCTCCTCCAGCACCACTTCCTTGCCCATCACCTGGATAGAAGAAGTATTTCCGGCAAAGAGATTCACATAGATATCCTTGTCCTTCACGCCATAGAGATAACCCGGCAATGAAGGGATGAAACGGCTCAGATTGCTCGGGCAGCAGGCACAGCCAAACCAAGGTTGGCGGGTGGTGGTACCGTCGGCATTAAACTTGTATTTGCCATCGCTCGACAATGGGTTCGGATAGAAGAAGCGGCCTCCGTCCATGCTCATGCCCGAAATCACACCATTATAAAGTGTGCGCTCCAGACAGTCGATATACTTGCTCTCGCCATGCAGGAGGAACATGCGCTCATTGAGATACACCTGGGCAATGGCAGCGCAAGTCTCGTTGTAGGCCGTCATGTTAGGCAACTCATAGTCGGCTCCGAAAGCCTCTCCGGCATGACGGGCACCCACACCGCCCGTGAGATAATACTTCTTGGAAACGATATTGTTCCAGATGCGGTCGATGGTCTTGATATAATCCGAATCACGCGTCAGGGCAGCCACATCAGCGATTCCGGCATACATATATCCGGCACGCACGGCATGTCCCCATGCCTCACTCTGCTTCAGGATAGGTTTGTCGCTCTGGCTGTAGGCATCGTGGATAGAGGTGGTGCCGCGGGCATCGAGGAAGTATTTAGCCTCGTCGAGATACTTCTTTTCGCCCGTAAGGGTATAGAGGCGGGCAAGTGCCATTTCGGCTATCTGATGACCCGGCACAACCCTGTGCTGACCGGCTTGAGGACCCACTTCCCTGATCACACAGTCGGCATATCGCTTGGCAATATCGAGGAATTTTCTGCTGCCCGTAGCCTGATAATGGGCGCAGGCTGCATCCACCATGTGACCGAGATTATAAAGCTCATGGCTCAGCACTTCCACCTTGCTCCAGCGGGTAGCGCCCGACCAGCCGTGAGGATGTTTCGGATTGATGGTACGAGCGGTATAGAGATATCCGTCAGGCTCCTGCGCAGCGCCCACCACATTGAGCACACTGTCGATATAGGCCTTCATCTTCTTGTCGGGATAGGTCTGCAGGATATAGCTGGCTCCCTCGATGGTCTTATAGACATCGGTATCATCAAAAGAGAAGCCCATAAACTTGCTCACGTCCCACTCCTTGGTGTCGAGACCGGCATGTCCCGGATGCTGCAAGGTATAAGCAGCCATCTCGAAATTCTTGTAGCGGTGCTCGCTCTCACACTTGCTGAAAGCCAACGGCACAGTTACCTCTCGGGCAGCCTTCAGACGCGCACCCCAAAAGGTATTCTGAGCGATTTTCACACTGGTAAAGGGTACCTGAACAAAAGGATATCCATTGTCCAGAACTTTGGATTTCTGGGATGCTGAACTCTTAGACTTCGCTGAAGAAGCCTTGACTAAAGCATTCGCAGACTTGGCTGAAGAAGCCGTGGCAGAAGCACCAGCAGACTTGGCTGAAGAAGCCGTGGTAGCCATAGCAGAAGCCTGCAACGCAGCAGGAGCAAACATTGCAGCAGAAAGTAAGACTGCAGAAAAAATTCTTTTTTTCATCATTTTATTAGGTATTTTATAGTTATATTATTGTTGCGACTAATAAATCTATCCATAGTTGTATCAGAGTCCCGATATGGATGCAGAAACCCAAAATGGATGCAGAAACCAAAATGGATACAGAAACCCAAAATTGGATGCAGAAACCAAAAATGGATGCAGAAACCAAAAATGGATGCAGAAACCCGAATTGGATGCAAAAACCCAATTATTATATAATACGATTAACGTAGCATATTTACTTTTTAAAGTGTGAAATCGACAACAAAGTCGTTTTCGACTGCAAATATAATAAAAAAATTAAAACAAAACAGATAATTATAAGTAAAAAATGAGCATTTATCACGAAAATCACAACAAATACCCACTTTATAAGAATTATTATACCCTATCGGGAGTAGCCTATATTTTTTAAGCTTATTTTATACCCTATCGGGAGTAGCTTATATTTTCAAAGCTTATTTTATACCCTATCGGGATGAAAATAGATGTTTAAAATCCATTTTTTGCTACTCACAGCGATGTCAATTTCAGTAATTTCAGTTTTTTTTTGCATAAACAAAGAAAAGAAAGGTTCAAGAAACTATCCAAGCCCCCTTAAAAATCAAGAACCCTTTAAAGAATTTCAAGACCCCCTTAAAGAAAACCAAGAACCATTTTTAAAAAAAACTCAAGAACCCTTTAAAGAAAATCAAGAATCCTTAAAAAAAATTCCCCAAAACCTTTCAATAAAAGGTTTCAAGGAACTTTTTATCAAGATACTATTTTGTAACTAATACGATTCTCTTTGTTTTCAGATTACCTTTCTGAACGCCTGATGCAGCAGACTGATGACCCGATGCAGCAGACTTTTGACCAGACACCGCATTCTCGCAAGCAACTGTCAATTCAACCTTAGACGGCTGAGTTCCAGCTCTTAAAATCACAAGCGCAGAACCCTGATAGAGCGCACGCTCGGCAGTCTTGTTCAACTGCTTCTTGCCCACGTGCAACTCATCCGAATAGATATTTCCGTTATCCACCGCCACGATATCCGCGTCACCCTTCACCGTGAAAGTCAACTTGCTGAATGCGTTCTTATCCTTCAGATTCATCACTCTCCTGCCTTTCTTATCTACGGCATACACTCTCACGTGCATCAGATCCTGTCCGTCAGCATGCCAGATTTCAGCATCAGGCACCATCTTCAGCGCCACTGCCTCGCCCGTAGTCTCTATCTGATGACGAGCCACAACCTTGCCATTCTTCCGAGCCACAGCCAGCAGAGTGCCAGGCGCATAAGCGATGCCGTCCCACTTGATGCGGGCACGCAACTTAGGGTCGTCACTGTTCTTCTTCACACCCAAACTCTTGCCGTTCAGGAATAGCTCCACCTCGTCACCATTGGTATAGGTATAGAGCGAAACCTTCTCGCCTGCCTCCCGGTTCCAGTTCTCAGAAAGCTTACCAGCCGAAACATTGATGCCGTTCCACTGCACATTGCCACCAGCCTTCTCGATGATGCCGATATGCACAGTAGGCTCGTCGGAGAACATACTTTTCACGAAATAAGCATCCGGTTTCGGTTGCAGAGACAGGTCGAAAACACCCTGATTCCAGCCCTTAACAGGCCATCCCATACTCTCGCCCAGATAGTCGATGGCACCCCAGTAAGCCAACCCGAGCACCTTATCGCGGTCCATCTCATAGAAATTAGGACCCATCGCAGCCGTGCTCGCCTCACTCTGATAGAACGTCTTTTCCGGATAGCGCTTCATGTCGCCAGGGAAGTACATATACCTATAATTATAGGAATTCACCTCGGTAGCCACAGCCAGATCAGCTGGAATAGAATCGGTATCCAGATTGCGATAGCGCGGATGCATGGCCACGGTAGTGAGACGGGTGTCGTCGTAGCGATGGAGCAGTTGCTTCTGCAGTTCATAAGCCGTCACGCCCCAGTCGTTGAAAGGCAGATTGGAATACTGCTGCAGTTCATTACCCAAACTCCAGAGCACCACAGACGGATGATTTCTATCTCGCTTCACCCATTCCGGAATATCCTTCTGCCAGAGACTCTCCCAATCTACTCTGCCACCGGCATACTGCGCCAACCACTTATCATAGAGTTCATCCACCACGAGAATACCCAATCTGTCGCAAAGTCTAAGGAAGTCTTCGCTATAGGGATTATGGGAGGTTCTCACATGATTGAATCCGAACTCTTTCATCATCTTGAGTCGCTTCTCGATGGCACGTGGATAGGCTGCTGCACCTAACGCACCGAGAGTATGATGATTGGCAAAACCCTGCAGAAGCACCTTCTTGCCATTAACGAGCAGACCATGCTGCGGATTCATCTCGATGGTTCTCACGCCAAACGGTTCGCGTATCTGATCGGCCACCTTGCCCTCGTTATCATAAAGCGTAACCTCGGCAGTATATAAATAAGGTGTATCGCACGACCAGAGTTTGGCATTCTCTATCTTGAGGGCCGGCAATTCATACTCTCTGTCGCGCCACTTGGCATTGAAATCCACATCCGTTTTCTGCTGCGCTACCACATGGCCGTCAGCATCCAAGATTCTAACTTCTACAGGAATGAAAGTTCCAGGAGCCTTCACCTTTTTCTGCTGGTTGAAGATGTTAGCACGAATCTTCACTTCCTGATTGTTGACGGTACGGATGAAGAGCGGATGGCGAGGGAAATACAAATCCTTGTCGGTGACAATAAGGTTGACATCCCGATAAAGACCTGCACCGGTAAACCAGCGGGAGTTGTTCGGATTGCGGGTATCTGCCTTCACTGCAATCTCATTGACTTCGCCAAACTTGAGCAACTTGCTCACATCTACATCAAAGCCGAGGTAACCATAGTCAGTACCTCCTATCCGCTTACCATTGAGGTAAACATCGCCCACGAGCATGATGCCCTGGAAATCAAGGAGTATGCGCTTGCCCTTCCACTCGGCCTTCGGAGTCAGTTCATAGCGATACCAACCAATACCCATTTCCTTAAAGCCACGTGGACTCAATCGGCTGCGAACATTACTACCTGCATCACTATTATCAGGACGTTCGCTGGCATCAGGAGCCACCCAGTCCTGTCCGATCAGGAAATCGTGAGGAAGATTGACCACCTCATCGTTAGCCTGCAAATTCTTCAACATTTTCACGTCGGAAACATCCCCACGATGGAACTGCCAACCTCTGTCGAGAGAAATCGTATCTCGGACTGATGCAGAAGCATTGCCAGCAGATGCAGAAAGCAACATCAGCAGGCCAGAGTAGAAAAAATATTTTGTTGTCATATATTTCATTCAAAATTATTATTTCAAATATTTAGCCAATGGGCTCTTCATTTTCTTCAATCCTTTCGCCACGCACTTTGCGTTATGACGAGCACCCTTGAGAGAGGTGTGCGTATGATCTTTCTTGTAATATTCTTTCACTTTCTCCTTACCTATCTTATCATAAGAATCGGCAGCGATATTGTGAAGGTCGAGGAAAGGAACTTCGGTCTCTGCCACCACCTCTCTGTACCACTTGCCATAAGTATCGTTGCGGCGCTCCATCTTGCCATGTGGCCACTCATTGCGAGGAGTCAGGGAAACCAAAATAGGATGAGCACCCTTCTCGTAAACGTCCTGAATGAACTTCTTCAGATACCAGCCGAAAGAATAAACTACCTCAAACTGCTTGCTCTCCTGCATCTGATAGACATTGCAGGTATCCTTAGCACAAGGGATGGAACCGCGCATCTTCTTATCGGTCAAGGAACAGATGTCGTTATGACCGAACTCAATGAGCACGTAGTCGCCCGGCTGCAGACTGTTATATACCTTCTCCCATCTGCCCTCATTGAGGTAGGAACGGCTGCTGCGACCCGCCTTGGCAGCATTCACACAAGTAATCTTCTTAGGATTGAAAATGGTATAAGCCTGAGAGCCCCAGCCCCACATACCATCCTCTTCCTTGTCAGCATTCTTTACGGTACTGTCGCCAGTAAAGAAAACCACCGGCTTGCCCTTCTCTCGCTGAAAATTCTCCACCGGCAGAGCCACATTGATCATCATCGCCTGCAACGGAGCCAGACTTGGGTCCTTACTCTCTGCCAATCCCTCAGCAGCCGAACGGGCATTCATCATCGCACCGAAACGGGAGGTGTGGATATGGTCCTTGAAGAAGTGATACTTTTCCTTCCAATGACCGTAACTGTCGAGTTTGGCAGCCGAAATCTCATTCAGATCTACAAAAGGAACGCCCTCCTGCTCTGCCACCTGCTTCGCCCAGAGACCGAAAGTCTTATTCACGCGCACAATCTTATCGTTCTCATCATAGGCATCACGAGGAGTAAGCGACATCAGGATAGGATGAGCACCGAGCGCCTTGCAGTCGTTGATATACTTGCGCATATACTCGCCGTAGGTATAGACAGTCTCCTTCACGCCCGTCTCCTTGATGGTGACATTGAGCGAATCCTTGCCGATACCAGGGATGCTGGCACGCGCACGACCGCTATCGTAAGGACCGTTATCATTATGGCCGATGGAGATGATCACCCAGTCGCCAGCCTTGATGCCCTTGCGCACATCCGGCCAGAGACGGTTGTAGAAAGTACGGCTGCTCATGCCTCCGAGTGCCTGATTTTCTACCGTAATCTTATTCTCGTCAAAGAACTCATGTTCGTAGTAGCCCCAGCCCCACTGGCCGTTGTTACCATTGCCGAGCGTACCGTTGCGCATAGTAGAGTTGCCTATCAGGAAGAGCACAGGGTTGTTGCCCTTTCTGCTGGTTCCAGGAACAATGCGGGCGGTCATCGCCTTGTTGAGACTGTCCACTGTATTGTCAATCACATGGTTAACATCTTCCATCGGTTTTGCCACCTGGGCAAAAGAAGCAGTTGTTGCCGCCATCA
>ERZ1023839.450-NODE-450-length-10643-cov-8.925482_pt1 | contig 10643 bp, 10 predicted proteins | sample MGYA00380383_ERZ1023839 | MGnify/ENA primary metagenome ERZ1023839 (study PRJEB33179, sample SAMN07449065) | human gut metagenome | biome: Human-gut; feature: Human associated habitat; material: Faeces | host: Homo sapiens | place: India:Kasaragod | collected... | reverse complement strand
ATGTATATGGCACAAATTAGTATAAATAATCTCACCTTTGGATATGAAGGGAGTTTTGATTATGTTTTTGAGAATGTTTCATTTTCGATTGATACAAATTGGAAACTAGGTTTTATTGGTAGAAATGGAAAAGGGAAGACAACTTTTTTGAATTTATTACTTGGAAAATATCAGTTTACAGGTTCCATAAGTGCATCAACGAAGTTTGATTATTTTCCTTATTAAATTGCAGAATACCAAAAGCAAATGCCTGTGGCAGAATTTATGGAAGATTTGAAGCCAGGGTGTGAAATATGGAGAGTAATTTGTGAGTTGGAAGAGCTATCGGAAAGTTCAGAGATTTTGTATAGACCTTATTGTACCTTAAGTCCCGGAGAGCGTACAAAGATATTACTTGCAGTTTTGTTTTCACAGGAAAATGAGTTTTTATTAATTGATGAACCGACGAATCATCTTGACCAAAATGCAAGGGAGTGTGTGAAGGTGTATTTAGCTTCTAAAAAGGGTTTTATAATGGTTTCTCATGACAGAGATTTGTTGGATGCATGCACAGATCATTGTCTGGTATTGAATCGTTGCAGTATCGAAGTACAAAATGGTAATTTTTCGGTCTGGTGGGAGAATAAGCAACGTAAAGATAAATTTGCGATAGCACAAAATGAGAAACACCGAAAGGAGATTCAAAAGTTGAACCATGCGGCAGAACAGGTTGCTAAGTGGGCAGATAAAAATGAACGCACCAAAATAGGATTTGATCCGATAAAAGAACATGACAGATGCTTAAGCACAAGAAGTTTTATAGGAGCCAAAACAAAAAAGATGCAGAGTCGTGTAAAGCAGATGGAAAAACGAATTGAAAGAGAGATTGAGGAAAAGGAGGGTCTTTTAGAAGATATAGAATATCCTAAAGATTTAAAGTTGTTTCAGCTTGTTCATTACAAAAATAGTCTTGTTAATGTAAAAGAGTATAGTTTGCAATATAAAGACTCAGATAAACCAGTGTTTCAAGGGCTGTCTTTTGACATTAAAAAGGGTGATCGTGTTGTATTATCCGGGAAAAATGGAAGTGGAAAGACAACAATTATTAGAAAAATCCTAGAAAAATGTAATTCCAATATAGGTGTTTGTATAATTGAAGAAGGACTATGTGAGGTGGCAAGTGGTCTTGTTATTTCATATGTTGGTCAGGAAACAATCGGACTTAAAGGTAATGTTACAAATTATTGTAAAACGCATGATTTGGATAGGAGTTTATTTTGTACCATACTTCGGCAGCTTGATTTTGGACGAGAGCAGTTTACTAAAAATATGGAAACTTACTCGGAAGGCCAGAAAAAGAAAGTTTTGTTGGCGACTAGTTTACTTACACCGGCACACCTTTATATTTGGGATGAACCATTAAATTACATTGATATTTTTTCGCGGATGCAGTTAGAAAGATTAATTTTAAAGTATGAGCCAACCATGCTATTTGTTGAACATGACAGGAAATTTTGCGAAAAAATAGCAACTAAGGTAATTGAATTATAATTTGAAAGGAGATTTGCTTTATGAAAAATATATTTGTTGAAGGTATTCAAGGATCAGGAAAAAGCACGCTGATAAATAATATTGTGAAGTTTAATCCTGAGTTACATGTATGTAGGGAAGGAGATTATTCTCCGATAGAATTGGCTTGGTGTGCTTTAATGTCGAAGAAGGAATATGAGGCTGTTTTGCAAAAATACAATTCGATAAGGGATGAAATTATAAAAAATACAGTTAGGGAACAAGAGAATTATATCATTACTTACACTAGGATAATTACGGATATTCCGGGATTTTATAAAGATTTGGAGAATTATGAAGTCTATAATGGGCGAAAAACTTTGGCGGAGCTAAAGGAAATTATAGTAACAAGGTTTAAAAATTTTACAGATACAGGATATTTATTTGAATGTTCTTTCTTTCAAAATGTAATAGAGGATTTAATTTTGTTTCATATGCTTAGTGATGAAGAAATTATAGAGTTCTATCGCAATTTATTTAGGTGCATTGATGCAAAGAAGTTTATATTATTTTATCTCTATAGTGATAAGTTGGAAGAGAATATTAAAATAATTCAAAAAGAACGCTGTGATGAGAATGGAAATGAGTTATGGTATCAGATGATGTTAGAATATTTGGTGAACTCTCCCTATGGGAGGAAACATGAATGTAGTGCTTTTGAGGATATGATCAGTCATTTTAAACACAGGCAAGAGTTAGAATTACGTATAGTAAAAGAAATAATAGGTAAAAATGCAGTTATTCTTCCAGCTAAAGAATATGATGTAAATCAAATTAGAACTTTGATTGGTTTTCATAATAAAATCAGTTATAATATAAGGCATATGAACAACAAGGAAATAGCATTGCTAGATGATTTCCTGTATGAAGCAATTTTCATTCCAGAAGGTGTAGATGCACCGCCAAAAGAGATTATAAATGCACCGGAATTACAGATTTATGTGCAGGATTTTGGCAAGCAGGAAGGAGATATTTGTTTTGTTGCTGAAGTTGACAAAAAGATAGTCGGTGCTGTCTGGGTTCGTAATATGGATGATTATGGACATGTAGAAGATGGTGTTCCGTCTTTTGCCATATCGTTATATAGAGAGTATCGAGGTCTTGGGATTGGAACTATGCTGATGAAACGGATGTTGGAAGAGTTAAAAGAAAGAGGGTATCAGAAAACTTCCTTGGCAGTACAGAAAGCAAACTATGCAGTGAAGATGTACAAAAATGTTGGCTTCGAGATTATTGATGAAAACGAAGAAGAATATATTATGATGTACGTGTTTCGGTAATACATAGGTAAGCAATAAAATGGATAAGCAGATTATTGAAGACGTAGTTTCTGAATGATACTTGTGAATTTGAAAAGGTGCGTCAAAAAGTGGCGCCATTTTTCCAAAGGTGTGTCAAAAAGTGGAGCACTTTTCCAAAAGGTGTGTCAAAAAGTGGCGTACTTTTTCAAAAAGTACGTCAAAAAGTGACACACCTATATAAATATCAGGGGTTTTAGGGGATTTTGCCCCTAACTAGATGCATTTTGCAATGGATATACAAAATGCGTATCTAGCAAAAGACACCTAAAGATATTTATATGACTTAGGAATTTTTTCTCGCCGGAATCATTATTTTTTTCAATCCATAGTTGTATCATTAAGACAAGAAGTCATACGGAACATACATAACTATAGAAAGAACTACTTTCTTCGATATGTTCCCTTTAACAGTAAAACCCCTTGATTTATTCCCGTATACTTCGGTACAATAAATCAAGGCAGACATCAAATCGGAACAATCGAGCCATGTGGAGACTGTTTGCTTGCTGTCGCGTAAAGCCCCAGTTTAAGCGGGCTTCAGGCGATTATAGTAGATAATGTATCTGCGAATCGTTGCACCTATTGTTGTGAAATGAGTTTGTAGTTGGAGAAAATAGAATTATATGAGAAGAAATGATAAATTTCCATTCGCTATGACTAAGAAATCATTGGTTGTGTATATTGTTTCTATAGTGCTTATAGGACTGTTTCTGTTTTTTGTCAGAGGAGACATGACTGGAAAATATGCGGCATGCATTGCGTGTCCGATGATCATTGTATATTTAATCTATGCTTATTGCAAGGAAAGCAAAGCAGACATGAAAGCCCAAGAGACAAAAGTACAATATATGAATGGCAGCTATTTTGAAAGCCCTGAGTGGCATGAGAAATATGTGACCTATCTTAATGAGCACCCTTTTGGGAAACCTAAATATCAAAGCATGAAAATGGATTTATTAAAAAGATTTCAAAGACGGGAATATCTTGCCAAAATGATATTGCCATTGTTTCTAATGCTTTGCACCTTGTGTCTTATTCATTTAGAACATTATTATATGGCTATCATAGGACTTTGCCTGTTTGGATTCCTGTTTTGGATAGAGTTTTCACTGTATATAGGAATGCCGGTACGGAAGTGGTTGAAGGGTGACATTGATTATGAGAAGCTTGAATCGTCATATTTAAAAGGTCAGATGCTTTTCTATAAAACAAATGCATTAGCATTTGGAACCACACATTTACATGGGTTCACAGAGAAAAAAATATATGCAATAGATTATCGATTGGTCGAGGGAATATCAGGAAAAATAGTACGCCTTAAGAAGTACGAGGAGGGAATTTATAATACGGAGGAGTATCAGCATTTTGCAGTTATTCATGTCAGACTGCCAAGAAGCGGAAATATTCACGATATTGAGATCGAATTAAATGAGTTTCAGGTTCAAATGGCAATCGATAAGTTACCCACTTGCAAAATTGGAGAAGATTTGATAGGAAATCTTTCTGTAAATGAGCACAAGGAAAATGAGGCCGTAATATAGCCAATAAAACGAATAATTAGGGAAAAGTTGATTCCTGATTACACATATTTGAAAACTGAATAAATGTAATACGCGACTGAGGATGAATATCTGGGAAAACGTCAGCATGAAAAAAGTGCAGAAAAAAGAAAAAATCTTTGCAAGACAGTATCAGAAAGAACTGGTATTGGTAAAAATGAATGGAGGAGATTTGATGAATAAAGATCCTTTTAAAGAGTATATAAAACAAACAGAACCAGGCAAAAGAGACAAGGGTTATGCCTGGCACACAGCTATAGGGCTTCAGGCAGTGGATGGATTAAAGCCTTCCAAGTATTTGATTGATACTGCAATAAAGAATATTGAAGGCGACATTTCAATCGATGAAGCACAGGAGCTTCTTAATACGTATTACGAAGAAAATCCAAAAGTAGATACTGGAGACCGTACAGAAGAAGCAGATAAGGTTGCTGTTAGGATTGCAAAGATTTTATCGGAGAAGGCATTTAGTTTTACGCCAAATGAGTATATCGCTATTCACAAAAAGCTGTTTACAGGAATTTATGGACATGCTGGAAAACTGAGAGATTATAATATTACAAAGAGAGAATGGGTGCTGAATGGTGCAACGGTTCTTTATGGCAGTGCGTCAGAACTTCGTACAACACTCGATTATGATTTTTCAGAAGAAAAGAAGTTTAGTTATAAGAATCTGAGCATGGAAGAAATTATCCATCACCTGGCAATCTTTGTATCAAGATTATGGCAGATACATGTATTTGGAGAGGGAAATACACGAACTACGGCAGTATTTTTTATAAAATATTTAAGAACGCTTGGTTTTGATGCAACGAATGATATTTTTGCTGAAAATGCTTGGTATTTTAGGAATGCACTTGTTAGGGCCAATTATAACGATTTGAGAAATGGTGTTCATGAGACCACCGAGTATTTGGAATTGTTTTTAAGAAATTTATTGCTGGATGAAAAAAATGAACTTCATAATCGTTCTATGCATATTAGCGGAATGTTTGAAGAAGCGGACATTGAAAGTGCAAAAGCGGATATTGAAAATCAAAAAGCGGACATTCGAAATAGATTACTTTCTTTTTCTGATATGATTTCAGAAAAGACAATAGATCATGCGTTAGAACTGTTTTCAAAGTGTGGAAAAAAAGAGTATTTTGGCAGAACGATAGTAGAAGATATTACCGGATTAAAATCAACAAGAGCATCTGAGCTGATAAAATTATTGATCGATAGTGAGATAATCGTGCCAGTAACCGGACATGGAAAAGGAAAGTACCGATTTCAATAATAGGGAACTTTTTGGCATGATTTATAGCGCGAAAGTTCCATAAAAGAAATCAAAAGCTAACATTGAGGTCAAAGTGGAAACCTTCACAATTATACTTATGTTCATGGTATTTTTGCTATCATACCTATCTCATAAGGTATAACGACAGGTCAGATTTATAGGGAGTCTCGGTAAAGTTTTTACCGAGATTTTTTGCAACAATTTGTTGACCATATGAATTAAATGATATATAATAAATTTATGCATTGCATAAAAGGAGAGTTTATGGAAGCGAGAGAAGAACTGAGAAAATTAAGAGAAAGCACTGGAATGAATCGGAAAGAATTTTGTGAGTACTTTGAAATTCCATATATGACGGAAACAGACTGGGAATTAGGGAATAGAAGGGTTCCACAATATCTTTTGCGGTTGATGGCATATAAGATTGAAATAGAGAAGCTGGCTGATAAAAGAAATAAAGATAATAAGGAAGATGACGTAACTAATAGATAATATGTTGATAATTGTGCAATAAGTTGAGGCATAATCTGCAGGAGAAATGCTATGGTAGAAAATACAGAATTAATGACGGTAGATAATATATGTAATCGGGTTTATGTCATAAGAGGTCAGCAGGTTATGTTGGATTATGATTTGGCTGAGATTTATGGGTATGAAGTAAAACGTTTGAATGAGCAGGTAAAACGAAATATTACAAGATTTCCGGAAGATTTTATGTTTCAGTTGACAAAGGATGAAATCCCTAAAGATTTTTCAAAGTCGCAATTTGCGACTTTGAATGAAAATGGAAATAGGAGAGGAACCAATATTAAAAAATTACCGTATGCATTCACAGAGCAAGGGATTTATATGCTTGCTACAGTTCTAAGAGGAGACCTTGCGGAACAACAAAGCATTTTTATAATGCGTGCGTTTCGAGAGATGCGTCATTATATAAAGCAAAATCAACAATTTGTTACACAGTCTGAGATACGGCTTGTTACGGCAAAAGTATCGGAGATATCAGCACAGGTTGCAGGCGTTGTAGATTGGAAGAATAGAGCGGAACAAAAATTTGATGATATTCAAAGAAGTATAGACACTCTCAATGAAAACTTTGTTTCAGAGAAGGATTTCAAAAATTTTGTTATCTATAAAGGACAGAAGTTCGAAGCAGATGCGGCGTACATAGATATATATCAACAGGCAAAAAAGAGCATATATGTAGTGGATGATTATGTGAATACAAAGACTTTACAGCTTTTATCACAGAAGCAGATTGGTGTAGAAATAGTTTTATTTACAGAAAACGGACATGGGAAAAGAGGATTTTTGACAACAGCGGTAGTAAATGACTTTGCACAAGAATATCCTCCATTACGAATTAAACCGAATGCAGATTGCCATGACAGATTGATAGTTGTAGATTATAATTTGCCTACAGAACAGGCATTTCATTGTGGCGCATCCAGTAAGGATGCCGGAAAGAAGCTATGTGCTATAAATATGATATCAGAAACAAGTATAATTCATCCAGTAATAGATAAATTGCTATTAGCTCCGGATATACAGATATAGACATTCTTGTGTATTCCCAACGCACGGTTGAAATTTTTTCAAAAATGAATTGTTAGGAATTTACCCGGTTACCTGTTATAGTGAATATATCGAAGATGCATCCGAGAAATATTTCAGGCGAGGTTGATTATATGTCATTAGGAAATAATATAAAAAAATACCGTCACGAGTTGGGTATTACGCAGGAAGAATTAGCAGGTATTTTGTGCATTACTGGTCAGGCTGTGAGCAAATGGGAAAGCGGAGCAGGACTGCCGGATGTTACACAGATTGTGCCGCTGGCGCAGGCATTAAACGTGTCGACAGATGCATTGTTCGGATTTCATGCAGAGAATTTTGACAGGAAGCTTTCAGAGGAAGTAAATCAAAAAGCTAACGCACTCAGGGATAGCGGGGAACAGTCGCAAGGCGCGTTAAGCGCTGTAGAATATCTGGAGCAGCAGTGTGAGGAGAATATATTCAATTATGGGATTATGACCCGATATGTTCAGGCGGTTGCACATATGAGCCGTTATGTCAATCCTAATAATACTTATTATTCCGGTCTTTTGCAGGAAAATGAGAAAGGGTGGAAACAGCTAATCAAAAGAACGGAAAACAGAGCTATGCAGGTGATTCGATATTCCGCGGATAAAAAGCTTACGGACGAATGCCATTATGCACTTGCCTGGCTCTACTGGCATACCGGGGAAAGGGAGAAGGGGCGTCAGCATATTGAGGCGCTTCCCTCCATCGGAAATAATATGCTTCAGGAAACGCTTCTTCCGTATTATATTAATATAGCTACAGAAGAAGGAAAGGTAAGCCAGCGTGCACAGATAAGGGATAACTATCAGAACTATATTCGGGCAATCAATAAACAGATTGTGTATACCGCGGAAAGCATGATGTGGGTCAGCCCGGTTGATGAAGCAGAGGAATACTGTCGTTGGGGAATTAACATCATGGACACCTTCATGGAAAATGAGAAGATGAAGGCGCATTGCCAGGGATATTACCGTGATACCTATAAGTTTTTGATTGCGGCATACCTGCGAAATAATATGCCGCAGAAAGCAGCCGAAGAGTGGAAAAAATTTTTGGCAAAAATTGATGAGTATGTTCTTTTGTGTCGGAAAGTGAATAAAAGACCTTTGGAGGAAGTGGTTCGTATTTATGGGAAAAAGGCTGCCAGAAACATGGGAGTATATACCAGAGAATGGATTGATGCGAAGCTGCAGTTTATTCTCGGTCAGTTAAAAAGCTGGAGTAGTGAAGCAGTTTTTTCTGAATTTGAGAAGCAAATAAAAGGTTAGAATTATTTGATTGGAAACCACAGGAGTGAGTTCGACAGAAATTGTTCCTGTGGTTTTCATTTACAGTTATTTTTAAGTCACAAAATGCGACCTTAAAGTTGTAGTTTTGGAGATAATGGGAACAAAGCGCTTGTATTCTTCCATAAAATGTATGAAAATATAAATAAAACCAGACATATAGAGTTTCTTACCCGACCCAAGATAGGAATAAAGGAGACAATACAGGCAAACGGAATTCATGCATTCTTATATTTTATACTTAGGAGGAGAATATGCCATACGGAAAATCAATCGAGTTATTTCTGGTGAACGGAACAGCGGACAGCCTTATCACGGCAGAATTATCAAACTGGAATGGTAAGGCAATAAAAATTCCCCGTATTGAGGTTACGTCCTGCAAACGTGAGGACATTACGCAGGCAGGAGTTTATTTTTTATTCTGTAAAGAAGACGATGGTTCGGATTCGGTTTATATCGGGGAAGCGGAAAACGTAAAAGACAGACTGATACAGCATTTGCGCGACTATCAGGCTGAAAAAGAAAAGTACTATTGGAGTACGGCAGTGATTTTTGTGGGAAGGGACCTGAATAAAGCGCTCATACGATACCTTGAAAACCGCTTCGTGGAAATTGCCAGAAACAGTAAGAGGTATATTGTCCTGACAAAGAATACCTATCGCAACACCGTGATGAAGGAGTCACAGATTGCTGTGATGGAGGAGTTTATTGATAATGTCAAAATCCTGATAAATGCGTTGGGATATAAGCTCTTAGAGCCGTTTTCGCAGGTTGAGTCGTCGGCATCGGAGACTGATGATGAGATACTTTATTTAACATCCGGTTCTGCAAAGGCAACCGGTAAGGTTACAACAGAGGGCTTTGTTGTATTTGAGGATGCTATTGTAAATGAGAAAACTTCCACCAAGTCCCTGAGTGCCGGAATGCAGAAATTGAGACAGACGCTCATAGACTCCGACAAAGTACAGAATTGGAAGACTACGGAAGATATTCTGTTCTCGAGCTCATCAGCTGCTGCGGATTTCATTCTCGGATATAGTGTCAGCGGTCCCCAGATGTGGAAAACCAAGGACGGACGCACGCTTAAGGATATTGAGAACAGTCAGACAGATTAGTGTTTTGCATTTTAACAGAAAGGTCAATACTGGAGGGAAACAATGCTGCTTATAGGTACAAGAATTCAGGAATACCGGAAAATGGCGGGACTGAATCAGGAAGAATTTGCAGAAAAAATAGGTGTCAGCCGGCAGGCAGTGTCAAAGTGGGAGAGGGACAAAGCCTATCCTGATTTGGACAGACTGGTGTGCATATGTGAGATACTGAATGTCCCGGTGGAAGAACTGCTTTATGGAAATCGGGAAGCGGAGCAGGATAACCGACAGGAAACTCCAGGAACTGCGGGCACAAACAGTGTTGTACATATGAAAAATTTAAGGGGAAAGGATAGATTTTTCAGGCTGAAGGGGATGTTCAGCATTCTGACGGCAATCTGTGCATTCTGTGCGGTGGCGGTTGTGGTGCTGCTTGTGAGAAATGAATGGACCGGGCATGCAGACAAAAACGAGAATGTCCGGGTGGAAAAGGTGTACCAGCAGTATACCAAGGCAGATTTGTGTTATTTTGATGACAACGGCAGAAAGATAATGAATACGGTCTGGCTGGATATCCCCGGAATACGTGACGGGGACTATGTAGAGTGCTATACCGGGGTGGGCAATGACCGGTTATTTTTAAATTACAAGGCGGTAACACTGACGGCTGCTATCTTGGTTACGGCGGTATTTATCCTGCTGCTGATTCTGACAGGACTGGAACTGCGAAGGATGAAAAAAGAAGACACTTTGCAAATTATATTGGAAGATGTAGGTGGGAATACTGCAGATGAAGAAGTGTAAGAAAATTATTTCCGGGCTGCTGTTTATCTGCATGCTAATCGGGGTTACATTTGCATCCCTTATTTTCATGGGCGTTATCGGACACACAGAAAATATGGTCAATATAGACAATGAAAATGGTAGCAATGTAGGTACAGAAACGGCGGAAACACCGGAATTTCCGCAAAGCTGCTCAACGATATAGCACTTAC
>ERZ1023839.442-NODE-442-length-10893-cov-12.125392_pt1 | contig 10893 bp, 9 predicted proteins | sample MGYA00380383_ERZ1023839 | MGnify/ENA primary metagenome ERZ1023839 (study PRJEB33179, sample SAMN07449065) | human gut metagenome | biome: Human-gut; feature: Human associated habitat; material: Faeces | host: Homo sapiens | place: India:Kasaragod | collected... | reverse complement strand
ATACATAACAGTTTGATGCTTTTTGTTTAGGAAGTTTCCAATGCTTTCGTAACTAAGTTGAAGATGTTCTCTTGCAATGTAGCAAACAATTGCACGAGCATTTGAAATTGCTTGAACTCTAGCTGAACTCAAGAAGTTTTCTACTGTAACATCAAAGTAATCTGCAACAACACTTGCAACTTTGTCAATTGTAGGTTTATTTTCTAGTTCTTCAAGTTTTAAAACTTTTTGAGCATATTTTAAAGTTATAGGTTCTTGTTCAATATTTGAAAATGCGCTAACTTTAGTAAAAGCGCCTTCAAGTTCTCGTACATTATCTTTTTTATATTTTGCAATGTACTCAAAAACATCTTGTGGAAGATTTTCAAATCCTTTTTCTTTTGCGAAATTTTCAAGAATTTTAACCCTAGTTTCATACTTTGGAGGTTTTATTTCAACAACTAGACCTTGTTCAAATCGTGTGCGCAAGCGTGTCGGAATTTCAGGCAAATCTTTTGGTAATTTGTCTGAGGTTAAAACGATTTGTTTGTTTGCGTTGTAAAGTGTATCAAAGGTATTGAACAACTCATCCATACATTTCTTTTTATTCTCAATAAATTGAATGTCATCAATTAAAAGAATGTCAATATTTCTGTATTTGTTTCTGAATTTGTTCATTGAACTTGTTGTGCTTTTGCCCTTAGTAAAGGTTGAGCAAGTACTGTTGATGTAATCATTGATGAAATCTTCAGTTTTTATACAACGAACTTTTAAATTCCCCTTCATAATTACGTGGTGTCCAATGGCTTGCATTAAATGGGTTTTGCCTAAACCAGAGCCACCTTGAATGTAAAGAGGATTATATAAATTTGTCGGATTTTCAGCAACTTGCTGTGCTGCAGCTTTTGCAATTTTGTTATTTTCGTCAGTAACAAAATTGTCAAATCTGTAGCGAAGATTGATGTTCATGGAGTTTAAATAAGATAAGTTGTCAAGAGCTTGTTTATGTTCAACTTCCTCTTGCTTTTTCTTTTCAATTTTCTTTAGCTCAGTAGCTTTTTCTTTTTTTATTTTTTTAGCTAAATCTTCATCAACCTCAAAATTTACAATAATATCTTGGTTTAAAACTTTTTTAAAAGTTTCTAAAAATGCTTGGTATTGAGTTCTTTTTAAGTAGTCAATACCAAAAGATTCACCAGAAATAAGCGTAAATTGATTATCCTCAAACGAAATTGCTTCAAGAGGTTCAATCCAAGGTTCAAAAGTTGACGCAGGTACAACCTGTTTCAATTCTTCCTTTACATTTTCCCAAATCTTTTTTACTTTGCTAGTGTTCATAAGTCTATTTTACAACAAAAATAACTTGTAGAAAATAATTCCAGCAGACATGCTTAAGTTTAAGGATTCTACTTTGCTATCCATTTCAATAGTAACTTTGTCTGTTGCAAAATTAATCAATTCTTTGCTAAGCCCGTCAGCTTCAGCCCCAAACATTACTAGGACTTTGTCTTGAGGTTTAAAATCTTTTAAAAATACGCTGTCATCTGATTTTGGCAAAGTGGCGATTCTTGTGTAATCTTTAAAATATTCTTGTAAAACTGAAAAATCTTTTATTTGAATAACAGGAGTTTTCCATAAGTTGCCAACAGAAGCTCTTACACATTTTGGATTGTATAAGTCAACCGTATTGCCGTAAAGAATAATTCCGTCAAGAGAAAATGCGGTCGCAGTTCGTAAGATTGTGCCTAAGTTGCCTAAATCTTTAATGTTTTCAAATAATGCAACTCTTTTGGCATCTTTAAGACAAGTGATGTCATAAATTTTTTGCTTGCCGACTGCTACGGCGTCAGGCGCTGAGTCTGTTGTAGAAAGTTTTTTTAATACTGGTTCAGTAACGTAGACAATTTTTTCTTCTAAAAAATCATAATGAAATGCTTTTTCTTTTAATACAAAAATTTGTTCAATTTCAATGTCAGCGTTGAAATCTTCTTCTATGGCTTTTATGCCTTCTAATAAAATCTTTTTTGAATCTTCTCTTTATTTTTTTTTTTGATGTTTTAAGATTTCTTTTACAGTTTCATTGTTTACGCTTGTAATTTCCATTATTTTACCTCAAAGTAGCTTAACCATTCTTTTTCTTGCTCATCAAGAAGTGAAAAATCAATAAGTTTCTTTTCATAATGCATTTTTACAAAAGATTTAATCTTTCCGTTTTGTAAATAGCAAGAGTTTTCTAATCTTACACCGAAAGAGCCTTGCTTGTAAAGTCCAGGTTCGATTGTAAAGCACATATTATTTTGAAGTGGAATTTTTGAATCCCAAGTCCCTTGACTCAATCTAGGTGGTGCTTCGTGAACACTAACCCCAATACCGTGTCCTAAGCCGTGATTGAATACAAAACCTGCGGGTGCATTTTCTTCTAAAAATTCACGAGCAACTCTGTCAATATCTTGTCCAATCTCAAATTTTGCGGTGTTGAAGGCTCTTAAGAATGCTTTTAAAACTGTCGTGTATACAGTTCTTTGTAACTTATTTGGTTCACCCTTAACAAAAACCCTTGTGATGTCTGTTGCTAAACCACCTTCGTAGTATCCGCCACAGTCAATTAATACAAGTGAACCTTCTTTTATAATCTCGTCTTTTGAGGACTTTGAATAGTGCGCTAAGGCTGAGTTTTCGTCTTTTGCGACTATTGATGTAAAGGATTGTCCAATTGCACCATATTTTTTAAAGTTCTTTTCTAATTCTTCTTTTATGTCAAATTCTGAAATGTTGTCGTTTTCCGCTATAAATTTTCCTGTGTCAGCCAATGCCATGTCTGTTTTTGCAAACGCATCTTTGTAATGTTCTAATTCTGCATCTGTTTTAATACATTTTGTGTTTGATATTGGATTCCATTTGATTTTGCTTGCTTTTGAACCTAAAAGAGCGTAATCGTGGGCTGTAACTGTCATTTCATCAACGTAAACTGTATCAAACTTACAATTTTTGATAAATTCGTCAAAATTTGCAAGTGTCTCATCTTTGAAAAGATAATTGTTTTTGTGCGTAAATAATGCCTTACCTTCAATTGAACAAGAGTTTATTTTGTCGAAGTTTCTCAAGTTGTAAATGTATGACAGTTCTTCAAGGTTGGTAACTAAGAGCGCTTCATTAGCTTTCAAATCAAGGTCTTTTATCTTTTCTTCGGTTGTTTTTCCGGTTAAATTTAGTGGAATTTCTGTTAAGTTTTGAGACTTAATTTCTATTTTTTCTTCAATGGGGTCTATGTCAAAAAGTTTAACCGAAACATTCTTTTCCCCCATTTTTTTTGTTAAATTTTCGTACCTAAATTGTGAATTTTTCTTTGAGCAAATGCCTAATATTGAATGCTCGTCCATTCTTTTTGCAAGTTCGTCGATTACTTTGTCGCCCATTTGAAGTTTTACAACAGTTATGTCATTATGATTGACTTCAAGGTCTGCTTGTACGTGATATCGTCCATCAACAAATAGATATACGTTGTCTTTTGTAACTAGAGCATCACCTGTTGAGCCTGAAAATCCTGTCAGATGATATCTGGAATTTTTTGATAATTCATTGTATTCTACCAAAAATTCATTGGTAGAATTTACTAATAAGTAATCAATTTTCTCTTGCTCTAAGAAGGTACGAGCTTTTTCAATATATCTATTCATTATTCAATAACGCCTGTAACTAGGATTAAATGCCAGCCAAATTGTGTTTGAACAGGTTCTGATAATTCGCCTTGTTTTAGTGAAAACGCTGCATCTTCAAAAGGTTTTACCATAACTCCACGAGGGAAGAAACCTAAGTCTCCGCCTGCTTGACCTGACGGACATTTTGAGTATTCTTTTGCTGCTTCGGCAAAATCCTTGCCATTTTTAATTTCGTTGTATAACGCTTTTGCTTCTTCTTCAGTTGCTACTAAAATGTGTGAAGCCTTAACTTCTGTTGCCATATTTTCTCCTTTTTGTTTAAATTTTCATCATTATTATAGCAAAAATATGAATAAAAATAAGTAAAAATAAAAAGTCCTTGACAACATGTAAAGCCCTTGTCACGTCTATCATGCCATGATTTCAGAAAGTTAATTGTAAATTTTTGTTACGGTTTTTGGCATGAAACTAACAAAAAATAATTTGTTGAGTTATTATTCATGTACAACTATCCCCAAATCTCCTCCCAAGATTATGAAGTATATCAAGCAGCAATAGCTGCTTTTTTTTGATTTTGCGTATTAATTACTTTTTAAATGACAACAAATTATCCAATTTTTCAATAATTTGCATAAATAAAAATCCATAAGATTTTTTTATAATGTCTCGATGAACCTTATGTGGAATGATTTTTAAAGTTTCGTGTCTAATGATAAAATTATTTTTAATGTTTGTCAAAAATCTAAATGGACGCTTTCCTGCGTTGTCTAGGTGATTTCTTTTGTGAACAAGTATGTCTGTCACATTCATTGAATTACCTAAAAGGTGTGCAAGGTTGAATAAAAATTTGTCCGGACAAATTTTCCAAGCGTTGGTGTTTTTATATTTTAAAACGTCTGTTAAAACTTCTCGTTTGAACATTCCACAACTCATAGGTTGCCACCACCAACCGCCAAAAGGGTGTGTTTGAGGTGTTAAAATTTCATTTTTCTTAGCATTACAAACAACAAGTGCAACTGCGTTATTTGTAATGTGTTCGAGCATTCGTTCTGCAAAATTTGGTGTAATTGTATCATCAGAATCAATTATGCTGATGTATTGTCCTTGTGCTTCTTTTAGACCTGTTATGATTGACGCAAGCTGACCTTTGTTTGTGCAATGTTTTATTAGTTTTATTCCAATTTGTTGTTCAAGTATTTCTGCGGAGTTGTCTTTTGAGCAGTCATCAACAACAATTATTTCAAAGTCATTAATTGTTTGATTTTTTAAACTTTTAATTGTTTCTAAAACGTATTGTGAATAGTTATATGAAGTTACGATGAAACTTACTAACATTCTTTTTTACTCTTTTTGTTGTATATGATTGAAGAAGCTAGAGCAGCAAGGATAAATCCTAGTCCTAAAAGTCCTGTAATAACTTCAGGAACTTCTTTTATTGTAGATATGAACATTATAATTGCTAAAGCTCCGATTGCCCAATGAGCACCGTGTTCTAAGTAAATGTATTGGTCTAAAGTTTTCTTTTCGACAAGCATAATTGTTAAAGAACGAACAAACATTGCACCGATAGATAATCCAATTGTAATGATTAAAATATCTTGGCTTAGTGCGAATGCCCCTAAAACACCATCAAGTGAGAAGGAAGCATCAATAAGTTCTAAATATAAGAATGCAACGAGTCCGCCACCTTTTGCAACTTGTGCAAGTTCTTTTGCTCGTTGAGCCTCATGTTTTTCAAGCCAATGAGTAATGCCATCAATTAGCAAATATATAACAACACCAATTACCCCAGAGGAAAGCACTGAGGCTTTGTATTCTACTGGAACATAGTGGTGTGTTACAAGTACCAAAATTAAAGTTAAAATTGTTTCTAAACCTTTTATGTTACCCAAATGAGAACAATATTTTTCTACACCTTTAATCCAATGAACTTCTTTTTCGCAGTTAAACATATATGAGAAAAATAACATTGCAAGAAATGCTCCGCCGAAGGCAACAATTGGTGCGTGTGTTTGGTGTAGATAGTGTGCATATTGATTTGAATCCGTAAGCGCTATTGTTGCAACCTTTATAATGCTAATTTTTGCAAAGATTGCGACTACAAGTAGCGGAAACAAAAATCTCATACCAAAAACGGCGATTATAATACCCCAAGTTAAAAAGCGATGTTGCCAGATATGCTCCATTTTTTCTAATTTTACGGCATTTACGACTGCGTTATCAAAAGACAAACTCACTTCCAGAATACCTAAAATTAAGGCTATAAACACGCATAAAAGACCAGTTCCAGAATGTACGTGTTCTCCCCAAAGGTAAGCAAGTATTATACCTACAACTGTTACAATAAATGAGCCTGTAAAATATTTCATCATTTCAATTTTTCCATTAATTCTTCTGCTTTTTTGTGTAAACTTTCAAGGTCAGAATCGTTGTAAATCACAAAGTCCCAATCTAGAACATTATCTAACCCTGTTTCTGTAATGTCGTCCTCTCCAATTAATTCGCCTCTTTGGGCTCTAATTTCTCGGGGACATTCAATTCTAATTGATGTTGCGCCAGCTTTTTTGAAGGTTTCATATTCAAATGGTACTCTAACGTCAGTAACCATAATATTTCCTTCTTCTGCGATAATTTTCTTTAACCAATAATCATCGCTTTGACACCTGCCCCAATTGCCTAAATTTATTAAGCCTTGACGATATTTAGCCTTGTTGTTTTCTATTTCTTCATAGGTTAAATTATGTTCACGACCATATTCAAGTTTAATGATGTCACCCATTGCGCATCGGTGGTAATCGGGCATATTTTCTAGCAAAATCTTTGCTAGAGTATCTTTTCCTGAATATTGTTTGCCTGAAAAAATAATAATTTTATCTGCCATTTAGATTACCTCACGTATTTAGTTTGACCCAATTTCTTTAATATGTCAATAAATTAATAATTATGCAATTCGTTCTTGATTTTTAGCTTGCTTTTGCCTATAATGAACAAAGTTACAATAGTTGGAAAGTCGGAAACACAAAATGGCATTGAATTTTCAAGAATTAATATTTAACTTACAAAAATATTGGGCAGATCAAGGTTGTATAATTCAACAACCTTATGATATAGAAAAAGGCGCATCTACAATGAATCCTGCGACCTTCTTAAAGGCTTTAGGTCCAGAACCTTGGCATACTGCAATGGTTGAACCTTGCAGAAGACCAACAGATGCAAGATATGGTGAAAACCCTAACAGGCTTGGACATTATTATCAATTCCAAGTTATTATGAAACCAACACCAAAAGATGCGCAAGAACTTTATTTAAAGAGTTTGGAAGCTATTGGTATAGATTTAACAAAACATGATGTTCGTTTTGTTGAAGATAATTGGGAATCTCCGACTCTAGGTGCTGCTGGTGTAGGTTGGGAAGTTTGGCTTGACGGTATGGAAATTACTCAATTTACATACTTCCAACAAGTTGGCGGTTTAGAAGTGAAACCTGTCGCATTAGAATTGACTTATGGTGTAGAACGTATTGCAATGTATTTACAAAATGTTCAACACTTCAAAGATATTAAATGGAATGAAAATTACAACTACGGCGAAATTTTCATGCAAAACGAAGTAGAACAATCAAAATATAATTTTGAAGTCTCAAATGCAGAAGCATTGTTCAAAATGTTTGATTTGTTTCAAGGTGAAGTAGATAACTGCGTTGAGTCAGAGCTTGTATTGCCTGCTTATGACTACGTTTTAAAGTGTTCTCATACCTTCAACTTACTAGATGCAAGAGGTGTTATCAGTAAGGACGAACGTAATAACTTCATCAACCGTATTAGAACGATGGCTTCAAAAGTAGCCAAATTATATGTTCAACAAAGAGAAAAAATGGGCTTCCCTCTTTGTAAATAGCCCCAAGCGACTACAGATAAAGAAATTATAGGAAAATGGCAACAAAAAAGGAATTTAGATTTAATTTTTCATCTTCTGGATTGATGAAATTAGTTAGAAGAAAAAATCCAGATGAGATGATTAAAGACGCAAAGCGTAACGGTTTAAAGAAAACTTTAAATGCAATGGATTTGATAATACTTGGTATCGGTATTCTTATCGGTTCTGGAATTTTTGCTGTTGTTGGTATTGCAGCCGCAACTCCAGAAACAGGTGCTGGACCTGCATTAGTTTTATCAATGGTAATTGCTGCATTTGCTTGCGTATTCTCTGCACTTTGCTATTGTGAATTTGCTGCAATGTTACCTGTTGCAGGTGGTGCTTATGTTTATACCTTCGCAACTTTAGGTGAATTTATGGCATGGATGGTTGGTTGCGTGTTAATGTTAGAATACGGAATTGGCTTTATCGGTGTTGCGTGCGCTTGGTCTAATTACTTTGTCCAATTTATGAAAGGGTTTGAGGGGCATTTACCAGCTTTACTTACAAATCCTCCAATTTGGTTGATATCAGATTATCGCTCAACAGTTGCATTGTTGGGGGATAGCGCAAATAGTGTAATGCCTCACATTTTCGGTATTCCTATTTCAATAAATTTACCAGCAATTTTAATCATTATCATAATCGCTTGGATTTTAAAAAGCGGAACTAAAGATTCGACAATTATGGCAACAATAATGGTAGTTATCAAGTTGGCTGTAATTGCTGCTTTTGTGCTTGTTGGTGCTTTTTATGTTGACCCAAACAATTGGGTTCCTTTTGCACCAAATGGTTTTAATGGTATTTTTAACGGTGCATTTATAATTTTCTTCGCTTATATCGGTTTTGACGCTTTGGCAACGACCGCTGAAGAATGTAAAAATCCACAAAGAGATTTGCCGATAGGGATTATTGGTTCTTTAGCAGTAACAACAATTGTTTATGTCTCAGTGGCACTAGTTTTGACAGGTATGCAACCAACAAGTGGAGTTGCAATTCCTCAAGAATTTTTGAAAGCTCCAATGGTATTTGTTATGAATATGGTGCATCAAGATTTAGTTGCTAGAATTATTGCAGTTGGTTCTCTTGCAGGTTTAACATCAGTTTTACTTGTAATGCTAATGGCTACAACTCGTATTTTATATGCAATGAGCCGTGATAATTTCTTACCTTCAATTTTTAGAAAATTGAACAGAAAAACAAGAACTCCAAATCTTTTAACTTATACAGTTGCATTTATTGCTATACTAGGAGTTTTGTCAATGGATTTAAACGCAGCTGCAGAACTTTGTAATTATGGTGCATTTACATCATTTATTATAGTTTGCGTTGCAGTATTAATATTAAGAAAAGTTGATCCAAATCGAAAACGCCCATTTAAGGTTCCATTTTCACCTTGGTTTCCATTAATTGGTATTTTTTGCTTGTTAGGCTTAATGATATATTTCTTAATTACCTCTGCAAGCATTTTGTCAGCAATTTTATTCCCAATATGGATTGGATTAAGCGCATTAATATACTTCCACTACGGATATAAGAAAAATCGTAAAAAAGAAGCTAAAATGCTTGAAATTAAACTTAAAGCGATAGAAAAAACAAGATTGAAAGAACAAAATAATGGCAAATAAATTAACATTAAAAGATAAAATATCGACTGTAATTAAACAGATGTTTACTGTAAAAAGCGCTGATGAATTAATTTCTGCGAGTAAACATTCTGAATTAAAGAAAACCTTAAATGCTTTTGATTTAATAATTTTAGGTATTGGGGCAGTTGTAGGTACAGGTATCTTTACAATTATCGGTATTGCTGCACAAGGCGGAGACGGTGGTGTTGCCGCTGGACCATCTCTTACCATTTCAATGGTAATTGCAGCAATTGCTTGTGTATTCTCAGCCCTTTGTTACAGTGAATTTGCCTCAATGATTCCAGTTGCAGGTAGTGCTTATACTTATACTTATGCAACAATGGGCGAATTTATGGCATGGATGGTAGGTTGGATTTTAATGCTTGAGTATGCCATTGGTAATATTACAGTTGCAAGTGCTTGGACAGGTTACTTTATGCAATTGTTAAAAGGTTTTGATCATGTTCTTCCTAATTGGCTTGTAAATCCACCAATTTGGTTGATTAATGATTACAGAACATCTTTAGCAATTTGTTCAAAAGAGGGTTTAAATCCACACGATGTTATGCCTTACTTGTTTGGTGTAGTTCCTGTTTCAATTAACATTCCAGCAATTGCTATTGTATTAATTTTAACTTTACTTTTGGTTAAAGGCGTTAAAGAATCGACAAAAGTTGCAACAATTATGGTTGGCGTAAATTTGTTTATAATTATGTCCTTCATTATTGTAGGTTCTTTTTATGTAAAACCAGAAAATTGGACACCATTTGCACCAAATGGATTTGAAGGTATATTTATGGGTGCCTTTATAATTTTCTTTGCATATATTGGATTTGATGCAATTTCAACAGCTGCAGAGGAAACTAAAAATCCGCAAAGAGATTTACCTATTGGTATTTTAGGCACATTATTTTTATGTACTGTTTTGTACGTATCCGCAGCCTTAGTTTTAACAGGTATGGTAAATTATCAGGCAATTGATATTCAAGCTCCGATTGCATCGGCAATGAGATTTGTCGGTCATAACAAACTTGCAGGGCTTATTTCAGTAGGTGCGTTGGCAGGCTTAACTTCTGTATTGTTAGTTTACCAATTAGGTACAACACGTATTTTGTATGCGATAAGCAGAGATAGATTTATTCCAAAAGGTCTAAGACGTGTTCATAGACACAACAGAACTCCTTATGTTTTAACTTGGTTATCAGCAATTGTAGTTATTTTAGGCTCATTGGTTATGGACTTAAAAATTTCAGCAGAGCTTTGTAACTTTGGTACATTCTTGTCATTTATTATCGTATGTGCAGCAGTTATGATTTTAAGAAAGACAGAACCAGACAAACCAAGAGCGTTTAAAGTTCCTTGTGTGCCTTTATTCCCAATTTTAGGTATTTTAATGAGTGGTGGCTTGATGTTGTATTCAATGACATCTCTAAAAACATCTTCAATATGGTTTGTTGCTTGGCTAGTAGGTGGTATTCTAATATATGCGTTTTATGGTTATGGTCAAAAACGATTAGAAGAAAAACGAAAGAAATTTTATTTAAGAGAAAAAGATAATTAATAAATTTTATATGGCGCTTGCGGAACACCGCAAGCGCCATATTTTTATACTGTTAACATGTTGTAACATGAATATAATATTCATGGCAATAAATTTCTCCAAAAATACTTTATATAAATACGAGAGATTATTTTGGAGAGTTAAATTTAATG
>ERZ1023839.439-NODE-439-length-11002-cov-7.691879_pt1 | contig 11002 bp, 11 predicted proteins | sample MGYA00380383_ERZ1023839 | MGnify/ENA primary metagenome ERZ1023839 (study PRJEB33179, sample SAMN07449065) | human gut metagenome | biome: Human-gut; feature: Human associated habitat; material: Faeces | host: Homo sapiens | place: India:Kasaragod | collected... | reverse complement strand
CTAGTGGCATTTATTTATGAAACTTTATCAAAGATAAGATGCCAGCACTTGGGCTGGCATCTTATTGTTACTTAAAGAACCTGTTAAGCTGTTTGATGTCTTTGTCAAGTAAATGCTGCCCCCCCATATCAAGATGCAGGCAGGTGTATACAGACGAGCGTATTCCTTGGTGTAATACCAGGGTTTGCTGTTTTTCCCGCTATGGAATTTATATTTCAATTTTTGAATATTCATAGGATTTCTTTTTGTTTATGAAAACGCTGATGATGTTATTGGGTACAAAAATACGAAATATACTTGGAATACTGAAGGGACTTTACAGAAAAGCTTTATTTGAACATAGCCAATGCTTTCTCTATGATAGGAGCCATGTCATAATACTTGTATTCGGCAAGGCGGCCACCAAAGATAACATCTTCTTCCTGGTCTGCCAGGTTCTTGTATTGCGCATACAGTTCAGAATTTTCCTTGTCGTTTACCGGATAGTATGGCTCCATGCCATCTTTCCATTCGGTGGAATATTCCTTGGAGATAACCGTCTTCGGGGTCTCATAGACTTCTGCTCCGAACATTTCAAAATGCTTGTGCTCAATCACTCGGGTATATGGCACTTCGCGCTCAGTATAGTTTACCACGGCATTACCTTGATAGTTAGGGCAGTCGATGGTTTCCTGCTCAAAGCGGACGGTACGATAGTTGAGCTTACCAAACTGATAGTTGTAGAACTCATCAATCTTGCCTGTGAAAACCAGCTTAGAGGCAAGTTCTTTCCAATGATCTTTCAGCAACCCCTTGTTGCCGTTTGGAAGTTCTATCTCGTCTTTAAAGAAGTCAACTGATACCTTTGTATCTGCACCTTCAAGTAAACCGTCGATGAGTTTGTTATATCCACCGATAGGGATTCCCTGATATTTGTCATTGAAGTAATTGTTGTCGAAGATAAGGCGTACCGGCAGTCGCTTGATGATGAAGGCTGGCAAGTCTGTACACTTTCGTCCCCATTGCTTCTCGGTATATCCCTTGATGAGACGCTCATAGATATCTTTACCGATGAGCACCTGAGCCTGTTCCTCCAGATTGCGCGGCTCGCTTACGCCATCGGCCTTCATCTTAGCCACGGCTTCTGCTTTCTGCTCATCAATTTTAGCCTGTGCTTCTGCTGGTGTGGTTACGCCCCACATCTGATAGAAGGTATTCATATTGAAAGGCAGATTATAGAGTTTGCCTTTGTAGTTTGCCACAGGCGAGTTGGTGTAGCGGTTGAACTCAACGATAGAGTTGACGAAGTTCCACACCTCTTTGTTGGAGGTATGGAAGATGTGGGCACCATACTTATGCACATTGATGCCCTCAATATTCTCGCAATAGATATTTCCGCCCAGATGTGGTCGCTTATCTATCACCAGACAAGTTTTTCCTTGTTTATGGGCAAGGTGGGCGAATGTGGCTCCGAAGAGTCCGGAGCCAACTATAAGATAATCATATTTCTTCATACTTGCGCTAACTAAGTTTTTTCTGAGTACAAAGGTAAGAAAAGAAATGAATATATGCAAGTTTTTTGCTTTTTATTTGTTTATATCATATGAAACGTGTATCTTTGCAAAATTAAATAAGATTTTGGACGATATAAAAAGTGAATTATAAATTCAATGAAATAATAGAAGTCAAATTTTAAATATAATGGAAAATAATGAAATAATTGTCAGTATTGTTTGTGTAGTGTTTAATCATGAACAATACTTGGAGCGTTGCTTGCAAGGGTTTGTTATGCAACAAACAAACTTCAAGTATGAGATATTAATTCATGATGATGCATCTACAGATGGATCTGTAGATATTATAAAAAAATATATTTCAAAGTATCCAGATTTGTTTAAACCGATTTTTCAAAAAGAAAATCAATTCTCTAAAGGCGTTGGTATATGGAGAACCATCATGTTTCCAAGAGCAAAAGGTAAATATATCGCATTATGTGAAGGTGATGACTATTGGACTGATCCATTAAAATTACAGAAGCAGGTTGATGCATTAGAGACTCATCCAGAGTGCATAATGGCTTTTCACCGAATTTTAACGTATTCACAACAAGCTAAACATTTTGTTAAGGCTAAACAGTATAATGGAAAAACTGGATATGTGAAGAATGAGGATATAATATTAAAGGGTGGATTGTTTGTACCTACATGTAGTATGCTTTTCCGTAAAAAGCAGATTACTCCACTTTTCTCTAAGAGCTATATTCGACATTGTCATGTAGGAGATTATCCTTTGCAGATTTTATGTGCTGTTATGGGAAAGTGTTATTATTTGGCTGATGAAATGGCAGTTTATCGTATAGGAAATCCTTCTTCTTGGATGGGAAAGCAAAAGCGTGATGACATCAGCAGAAATTTAAAAGGATACAAGTCGGAATTGGATATGCTTAAAGGATTTATGCAGGATTTTCCAAATTATGAAGTAGCCTTTAAAAAGAGGATAAATTATTATATAAATACAATGTATCGTCCAAAGGTGGGAAAAGAGGGATTCAAAATGTTGGATGATATGACAAAGAATTATAAAAATTATAGAACTTGGGTATGGAAACTTGATTTGAAATTGAGAAAAGTGCCTGTTAAACTCTTCAGAAAGTTGTATCATAGTTGTAGATTTTTATACTCTTCCTATCGTATTTAAGCATACGTCTCCTATCTTGATATTATCATATCTTGATAGGAGACGCTTAATTTTCTTAATCTTCGTAATCTTTTCTTGTGCCCCAAAGCAATTTAAATCTATTTTCCTGCATTTCTTTTTTAAAATCATTAAGCCAATCTATATAAGAATACTTCGGACTATAGCCTAATTCTTTTATCGTTTTAGAAATATCTAGATGATTAAATAAGGCATTTGGCTTCTCCGGAAGATATACTTTATTTGATCTTTTTCCTTCTGTAAACACATCAATAATACCATCTATCTGCTCTTCTAATGAAATTTGCTTGGAACTACCAACATTGTATATTCCTCCTTGCAGTGAAGATTCAATACAATTTTGAATGAGCTGAGTCAAATCCTTTACGTATAACATTTCTTTGCTTCTAGTAGGATCTCCCCAAACTTCAATATCTTGTCCAGAAGAAGCCCTATCCATAAGCAATCTAAAAGAAATCATTCTTTTAATGCCATCTACATGATAATAAGGATTAGGGTGATACATATATACATTAAAGAAGCGTAAAATAAAACGCGAAATGCCAAAAGTATTATGATAATACTCAGTAATATCAATGGCAGCATTTTTTGCTATAGTATATATAGAATGGTCTGTTGAAGGAGGAAAACTTCTTTGAGCATCAGCAGGCATAGGAGTTGTTGTATTTTGAAGATACCATAAATCTGCAGGTGTTTGAGCTGAAATTATTTTTTTACAACCAATAGAATTCATATACTCAAGAACATTCAATTGTCCCATAGTAAAGGAACTAATATACATTCTTGGATCATAGCTACGCGCAGGTAGAACACCTGCAAGATTAACAACGGCCTCTATTTTTACCTTTGGAAGAATATCAAAAGATTTATAGTCAGAAATATCCACACTATAATAAGAGATACCATATTGCTCAAAGAATCCATTATCATTCTTACGATGTCCGACAGCAATAACATTGTATTTACCTGTATCATGTAAATGGAGTACTGTATAGGCTCCAATACCACCAGTTGCGCCAAAAACTATAATATTTTTCATCACTTTATAAATATTTTAAGCCAAGAAGACTGATTTGTTATCGCATTTTCTAAATCTTGTGCATTATCAAAACGGAGCACTAAGGTTCCTATTGCATCATTAGCTGCTTCAAAACTATGAACAAAATCTCCAGTTTTTACCCAAAGATCTTTTTCTATGATTTCTGCAGAAAGTGAAGGATCTATATGTATATCCTCAAACACTCCATCTTTATCAGCATGAAGTATTATCTCTGCCCAATGCCCATTATACGGCTTCTGTTCTATAACATCTGGCTCATCCCCCACCATTGCTCGTGTTATGGCAGTTATCATATCAACACCTGTTGCATAGCGAAGCATTTCACATAGTCTATTGCCTCCGCCACGAGGAGTTAATTCCATTATATATGGCTTGTTATTTGGGCTTACTCTTGTCTCTATATTAAAAACAGAAGTTTTTAAACCTAAAAGAGTTATTAATCGTTGAATTTCACTAGTTAGATATTCTTCTTCCTCTTTAGTAAAAGTTGAAGGCCAAGAGTAAGCTGCAGGGGTATAAGGGTTTGTAGCATTTGGGTCAAAACGTTGAGCACAAAAACTTACGAATCTTAACTTACCATCTTGGGCATAACTATCTGTATCAGAAGAACAACCTTTCTTTTCCAAGAATTCTTCTATAATTATATGTCCACTAATTGTATATTTGAAAGCATAAGTAATAGCAGACATTAATTCGTCTTCTGAATCTACACGAGTACAACCTTTACTTCCTGCAGAGTCGGTTGGTTTTACGATAAGAGGATATGAGAATTTAGAACGTGATTTCCACGCTTCTTCCTTATTTGCAAAGCCAAAAGCCCAAGGTACATTGAAGCCATTTTCTGTTAAGAAAGCACGGAACTTATCCTTATTTTGAAGTATCTCAACAGACTCAAATGGGCCAAATGAAGGTAATCCCATCTTATTCTGCACATATGAAGCAGCAACAACACCAGGATCCACACCAAAAGACATTATACCATCTATCTGCTTTTCTTGTGCAACCTTCAAGACTGCCTCCTTGTCAATAATGCTTACATTGACATATTCATCAGAATATTTATGGGCAATATTATTTGGAAGATAATCAGCTGTAATTACATAATAGCCTTGTTCATGAGCAGCTTTAATTACAGGGAGCAAATATCTAATGCCTCCTAAGAGCATTATTTTTTTCTGTTTCATTATTTTCCTATTTAGTAATACAATCCAAAGTTCTCAGAATATCCTCATCACTCAAAGCATGATGCATTGGCAAACAGATTACGCTATCAGCCATCTTATGAGCATTTGGCAAGTTTGCCGGATCAGCACTCTCCAAACCACGATAGGTAGAGAACTCACTAATCAATGGATAGAAGTAGCGACGACCCAACACATTCTGTGACTTCATCTTTGCATACAGTTCATCACGGGTCATACCATACTTCTGTGCATCAATGAAGATTGGGAAGTAGCTATAGTTATGGCGAACACCAGGCATATCATCGAAGAAGGTGATGCCTTCAACATTGCGTAAAGCCTCGCGATACTTGATAGCAACCTGGTGACGAGCCTCAATAGCGGCATCTACCTGCTTCAAATTCAACAAGCCATACGCACTACGCATCTCATCCATCTTACTATTGATACCTGGACCAACAACCTCGGTTTCTCCTGCAAAGCCGAAGTTCTTCAAGTAATCAATACGTTTCTTGGTCTTCTCATCGTGCATAATCATTGCACCACCTTCGATAGTGTTATATACCTTAGTTGCATGGAAACTCAAAGTGCTCATATCACCAGCATTCAAGATGCTCTCACCATTTACTTCTACACCGAAAGCATGAGCTGCATCATAAATAACCTTCAAGCCATATTTGTCGGCAATATCCTGGATTGCCTTGGTATCGCAAGGCTTTCCATATACATGCACAGGCATAATAGCAGTAGTCTTAGGAGTGATGGCAGCCTCTATCTTGTTTGGATCGAGATTACCAGTAGCAGGATCAATGTCAACGAAGACAGGCTTACAACCATTCCACCAAATACTGTGAGTAGTAGCGACAAAGCTATATGGAGTAGTAATAACTTCACCTGTAATACGAAGCGCTTGCAATGCTGTAAGCAAAGGCAAGGTTCCATTGGTAAAGAGACTCACGTATGGAACTTTTAGATACTCGGCAAGAGCTGCCTCCAGTTTCTTATGATAATCACCATTATTTGTTATCCATTTACTGTCCCAGATTTTCTGTAGTTCGGCATGAAAATCATCCAAATCTGGAAGTAAAGGAGTTGTTACTGTTATCATTTTTTTATTCATAATCTATTTATATTAAAACCTTTATTTTTGAATCAACCAAAAAAGGGGCTTGATCAAAATTGAGCAACTGCTTTTGTTGGTTCTAGCTCTTTTTGCCGATAACGGATAAAGTTCCCCACTCCTTGATAATGGTGCGGAAAACTTTTGTTATCTGATAAATGATTCTCTTTTCTCTTTCCATCTGTTTAAAAGGAACTTTACTCTTTTTTTTATTTTATTTTCCTTTTGTAAAGTCTTATATGGTGGAAATGTATATTGGTTGAGTTCTTCTTGAGATATACTATTTAATTTGCTTATACATTCTTCTACATAAAGGTGTATGCCTTGAATTGTTGCTTCTTCTTTCCATTGTTCAAACATCACCTCACCATATTTTTCAAGAATATTGGCTGCGTCAAGTTCTTTGCGCTGTGATCTGAAAGCAAAATGAGCAATAAGAGTACTACCGCAGAAACAGTTTGATTTTCCTTCTAAAGTAGGTTTAATGCAAGACATAAATTCCTCATCATCGCCTGTTACGATGCCGTCGAACTGCTTCATGTCTTCACCAAACCAAGCGATAGAGTTGATTGAGAATCTTGTAATACCCATCGGATAGTCTTGACTGTACAATTCTGTCCATTTCTTAGTTTTGAGATAATTGTCTATGAACCAATGATGTAATTCTAGAGCAAATTTGCCGCTGCGCCACAATATCTTGCTAAACGATTCTGCTCTTTGATACCGAGCTAATTTCAGTTTGCCTTGTATCTGGAATAGATATGTTGTCTTGGCGTTATTGATGACAAGTGGTGATACAACAAAGTACTCGGGGTAGTTGATGCGAAACTTGACAATTTCTTCAAAGAAGTTGGGAGCAAGCCAAACAATATCATCGTCTAGTTTGATGTAGATGGTATTATCTTCTACGCACTGCTTGTAGAAAGCATTGATAGAGTTGATTCCGTCTATGATGTTATCTGGCTGCCATACCAAGTTAATCTTGTCATATTTCTTGGCTAGCATTTCAAAGAATGCAATATCTTTCTTGTCTGTTGTGTTTACCCAAATATCATATCTGTCAACAATATCAGAGCAAATGACTTGTGGTATAAGATACTGCATGTATCTTCTTCGACCTGCTGCCGTATTACATACGATTTTATAGTTGTTGTACATAATGAATTATTAAGAATTTGTTTTTATAATATGTTTGTTAAACTCTTCTAGAGCCTGATGAAGGAAATATCCCTCGTTTAGTCTCTTTGCCATGATGACTGTGTTGGTTTTCATCTTTTGATAATCTTCAAGAGTTAATGCCTTGAGTCTATCATCCAGCTCTTCCAGCGAACCAATGGTTATACCAGCTCCGGCTTCTTCGATGATAGGAGCTACGGCAGCTTCTTTCCAGATGATGAGCGGCAAACCGGCACGGAGGTAGAAGGATACCTTATGAGGAGAATTCCATTTCAGGTATTGACCACTTTCTCCTGAACATCCATCAAGCGAATTGCCGTCCCATACCAATCCGAAGTCTGCATCAATGTGCTTAATAAAATCCTCTGATGGTACAAATCCCTGATAAGTAATCAGAGGATTGTCCTGCAGACCTTGGAGTCCTTCTTTGTTGCCACAAACCAGTAATTGCCAACTGTTCAATGTTTTGGAAAGATCTACAAGGAATGAATTTTTCTTCATGCTCAGACCTCCGGCATAGACAACTTTTACCAGTTCTCTTTCTGTTACTTCTTCAAGGCATTGTGATGCAGAACGATAGTCGAATAATCCCAATGCGCCTACTGGCTTTTTTAATCCATGTTCTTTGAGCCATCCTTTCATGTTTTCGTTTGATGCGATGATATAGTCGCTGTTCGAAAGACGGTTTATCTCTTTCTGGATAGTGAGCTTTTTTCTGCGGAAAGAACCTAGATCGTGAATCAGCGAAACTGTTTTGGCTCCTTTCAGATGAGCTACATGGCAGAGAAAAGAAAAGTACTTCTTTACAGGATATTGCAAGAACAGCACATCGCCTTTCTGGATTAAGATACAGGCACGGATAATGCCTATCAAGTCTAGAAAGAATGCCAAAATCTTACTATTCTTGATAGTGCGTGGCAAGCCGAGATTGATGGCTCCCATTTCTGCTAGTGTATCTTCGTTATCTGTTTTTGCCTTATTGCCGGCACTTGTCAGATTATAATAGTTGCGACTAATATAGCAAAGTCTGTTTTGTTTCATATTTTATATTGTTTATATGAGTTTTACAAGGACACGGCCATTTATAACTCTAATGGGAATGGAATTTTATGTTTCTTCCCAAATTGAATCCAGAATTTAGCCCGTTCCTGCATGACATAGGCTACTGCCTTCTCTGTATCTATGTTGCGCAGCAAGGCGTATTCGCTAATCAGGATACGGGTGAATTCTTTAGGTCCCCAAAATCTTCTGAGATTATAAAGTCCTTTCTTCTCACTTACTGGTCCGAAATTCATTCTGTTGATGTCAACCAGCATGAAATGGAAGCCTTCTTCATCTTGTTTCCAGAGAATATTGCCAGGAGTAAAGTCCTTGTGGAGGATTTCGTGCAGATGGATGTTGGCAGCGAAATGGGCCAGAGCTTTTGCCAGGCATTTATATTCTTCCGGTTTAGCATCTACTACCTCATAAAGTGTATGTCCATAATCACACTGGATAGTGATAAGATAACTGTATCCTAAGAGATTTAGAAAGTTGCGCTCTTCTATGAGTGCTAATGGCTCTGGAGTATTGATGCCTTTTCTTTTCAGAATCATAGGATATTCGAATGCCCGTTGACCTTTAGGCTTTCTGATATTCCAGGAATAAATGAGCTTGTTTGGTCCATGTGGTTCATGAAAGCGCTTTATGTTAATCTGTGTTCCATCTGGTGCAGTTAGTACCTTGATGAGATTGCGCCCTGTATAAATCACACGCCCTTCCTGCTCGAAAACATCAGGGATGCTCTCGATAAAGTCTCTCAGATATTCGTATTTAGGATTTATCTTAATCTTTCTCATTCTGATAATTTAAATATGAATGTTTATTCTTCTTTCGTTTAAGCCATCTTATATCAGGCGAACCTAGATGATTGCCATATCCCTTCTTGCCTCGAAGTCTGCAATAGTCCTGACGATTTCTTCTGATATGTCATCGGATACATAAGAGAAGTCCTTGCCGGTGCGGATGGCTTTGAGGAAGGAGAGGAGCATATAGCGCAACCCTTCTCCATCCAGCTGGTAGAAGTAGCGCTTGTTGTTCTGCGGATTCTCGTATCTCACCTCGAAGTAATCGGTCTTCCACCATGGGGCTGGTACGTAGATGTATCCCTTGGTGCCCGAGATAATCAATTCGCCTTCCGACTTCACGCCTTGACCAACCTTCAGCGAAGCTACGGCATGAGGATAGAGGAAGGATATCTTGGTAAAGGCATCATAGCGCTTTGCTTCGTTCAGGAAGTGAGTGGCTATCTGTTTGCTGCTGTATTCTGTGCCCAGAAGCTGGAAGATAGGCAGGAGTGCCGTCGGTCCCCAGGCGCAGATACTGTTCCATTCGTAAAGACTCTTCTGTGAATCCTGGGTCGGGTCAAAGTCTACGAGACTGGTGCAGGTTGCATCCACCGACATGATATCACCGATGATACCGCCCTTAGCCAAGAGTAAGAGTCGGTAATAGGCTACGGAATAGGCGGTCTTGATAGAATCCATCAAGACTACCTTCTTATTTTTTGCTATTTCCTTGAGTTCTTTCCATTGCTGAGGCTGAAGAGTGATAGGCGATTCGCACAATACGTGTTTGCCAGCTTCTAATGCCTCCTTTATTTGAGCATAGTGCTTGCTTGGGGCAGAGATGACATAGAGCGCATCGCTTTCATCCAGGAGTTCCTGAAAACTGGCTGCCTGCTTTTCCGCTGCCTGCAGATTCTCTGAGAGATATTGGTCGTTGAGGGAGAAAACCTTTCCTGCCTCCAATCCATTGACATATTGGCTTTCCCGCTCTATCTTGTTGAGGATAGGCGATTCGCCAACCAGTCCGAGGCGAACCACCTGCTGCTCGCTTCTGATCTCCGTGCTCGATACGCCCTGAGTGCGGTCTAGATAAACCACCTTGCAATAGGCGTTGAGATAGTCAAACTTGCCTCTCCAGTCAGAACCTACGGTAAAGATATCTACGTCCAGTCGCTTGATGTCGTCAATCTTCTGTCCCTCGTATTCCTCGATGATGATTTCATCGGCAATACCAGTGGCACGCACGGCTTCCACTCGTTCCATGAGGGATTGTTGTACATTAATTTTGCCACGTTCACGGTCGAAGGTATCCGAGGTTACGCCCACGATGAGGTAGTCGCCCAAAGCCTTGGCGCGCTCCAGGAGACGGATGTGACCATAATGAAGCAGGTCGTAAGTACCGTATGTGATGACTTTAACCATAAGTTTCTCTATCTTGAAAGTTCTCTATACCTTATTATATATAATATAGCAGCCTCTTTATAGCAGTCCCTTAGCCTGCATATCCTTCAGTGCATCAACGAGAGTGGTGTTGTCTTTTGGACTCAGATTGCCGAGATGACCTACACGGAATATCTTTTCTGCCATATCGCCACCATTAGGACATACCCAGATGCCATATTCGTCTTTCAGCTTCAGGAAGATGTCGTAGGCTGAGGCGTTCTGTGGATGCAGAGGAGTAACGGCATTTGACATCGATTGGGAAACGATGGTGAATGGCAGGTCCTTGATCTTGCTTCTGAAATCTTCTGCAAGCATTTTCATGCGCTGGTTCTCGCTCTCCACACCGCCATTGCGCTCTATCTCCTTCAGGCGGGCATGAATTTGCAGTAAGGTTCCTACGGCTGGGGTGAAAGGAGTCTGTCCACGCTCACCATTCTTCAAGGCATCCTTCAGGTCGAAATACATCGACTTAACATTGTTTGCCTCTACTCGCTTGATTGCC
>ERZ1023839.436-NODE-436-length-11054-cov-6.696154_pt1 | contig 11054 bp, 10 predicted proteins | sample MGYA00380383_ERZ1023839 | MGnify/ENA primary metagenome ERZ1023839 (study PRJEB33179, sample SAMN07449065) | human gut metagenome | biome: Human-gut; feature: Human associated habitat; material: Faeces | host: Homo sapiens | place: India:Kasaragod | collected... | reverse complement strand
GTTGCCCACCTTGGGAACCGGGCAGCCCATATTGATGTCCAGAACGGCAAAGGGCTTTTCTTCTATTTTCTTTGCCATATCTGCCATAATATCCGCATCGGAGCCGAAAAGCTGCAGGGATACCGGCATTTCGGCAGGGCTTATTTTCATCAGCTCCTCCGTATTTTTGCTACCGTAATAAATAGCCTTGGCGCTGACCATCTCCATGCACAAAAGTCCCGCTCCCTGCTCTTTGCACAGGACACGGAATGGCAGGTCTGTTACGCCTGCCATCGGAGCTAAAATCACATTATTCTTGAGTTCTACATTGCCTATTGTTAATTTCATGCTTCCTTTTTCCTGTTTTTCTCATAAATCAGACAGAGGCCGTCCAGTGTCAGATAGCTGTCATAAATGTCGATGCTGTCCGTTTCATCCGCAATGGCGCGTCCCAGCCCGCCGGTGGCCACCACCTTCAGGTTTTTGAGTCTGCTTTCTTCCTTCACCTTTTTGATGATGTATTCCGTCTGGCCGATTTGTCCGTAAAAGATACCTGCCTGCATACTGGTAATGGTTTCCTCCGCCAGTATGGACTTAGGCTTTTTAATCTCAATACGGGGCAGCATGGCAGTATCCCGCCAGAGTGCCTCCGCGCTGATACGCACGCCGGGCGCCGTAATGCCGGCAAGAAACTTACCCTCCTCGCTTATCAGGTCATAGGTGGTAGCGGTACCGAAATCCAGCACCAGCACCGGACCACCGTATTTTTCGTAAGCGGCAACCGCATCCACAATCCGGTCTGCTCCGATAGCTCTCGGATTTTCCGTCACTACCTTAATACCCGTTTTCACGCCGGGTCCCACGATAATGGGGGAATGTCCCAGATACCGCCTGATGCCGCCCGTCAGGGAATGCATCACATCCGATACCACGCTGGCTATGATAGTGCCTTCTATCTGCTGCATGGAAATGCCTTTCATGGAAAGCATGCTATGCAGCAGAATACCGTATTCATCGGACGTCCGGGGCAGCTTCGTCGTTGCCCGGAAGGTTGCCTTCATTTTTCCTTTTTCATACACGCCATAGGTAATGTTGGTATTTCCCACGTCAATCACTAAAATCATTGTTCATCCTCATCCTGCAATCATAAAAAATGACCTATTCATCCTCATCCGTCAGCATATCGCTGAAATCTTCTTTCAGAATAAATACCCGGTAGTAAATGCTTAAGCTCTCCAACAGTTCTCTTCTGTGGCGGCGCACCTCCGCTACCATAAGCCCGCTGCTGATGTCGTCATAATAAATGTCATCGTCATCCGCGTTGGTTTCTAACAGCACATTGCCTTCCTCGTCAAAGCCGATGGTAAAAATGCCGCCCACTTCCTCGGTAAAAAGGACGCAGAGAATATGCAGCTCGTTCTTGACAGACTCCGGGATGCCGTTAAATTTTTCATTGAAATAATACTTCATATCATAGGAATTGGCGCCGCACAGCACCATTTTTTCCTGTTTTCCATCAGACATAGCCATAGATACCTCTCACTGATACTTCTCCGGCATACACGGTACGGACGGTGCCGTCCGCCATGCGCACCAGCAGTTCTCCTTTTTCATCAATGCCTTCCGCTACGGCACGGTATTCACCGGCAGGGTCTAAAATGAGCACCTCCCTGTCCTTGTTCACCAGTGCTTTTTCGTAAGTTTTCTTCACAAACCGAAGGTTGCCGGTCTTTACATATTCCTCGTAGAGGACAAAAAATTCATCCACTATGACCTCTAAGAGCTCTTTGCGGGAAATCACCCTGCCGCTCTCCGTTTCTATGTCGGAGGCATTCACCAGTTCCTCGGGAAAGGTCTGTGCTTTCACATTGACGCCGGTACCAATGACCACAAAGTCAATCTCTTCGCCCTTAAGGTACATTTCCGTCAGGATGCCGGTTATTTTTTTGCCGTGCATAATCACATCGTTTGGCCATTTGATCAGGGTTTCCGTACTGCTTACCGCCGCTGCCGCTTTCTGCACGGCTACCGCCATAAGCAGGGTGACCATGGACGCCTTGTCCGGCTTCACTTCAGGGCGGAGCAGGATGGAAAAATAAAGGTTCTTGCCGGCGGGGGACTGCCATGCCCTGCCTCTTCTTCCTTTCCCGGCTGTCTGCATATCCGCCGCTATTACCAGTCCTTCCGCAGCGCCCTCCGCTGCTTTCCGCTTGATTTCCTCATTGGTGGAGTCGATGCTCGGGAGCCATGCAATCTCTGTTTTTACTTTCTTCTGCAAAGTCATATTCCTGTCTTTCCGTTTCTGTCGTTACTGCCTGTTACAGAGTTGCCGCCATAACCGCCTTGATGGTATGCATTCTGTTTTCCGCTTCGTCAAAGACTACGGACTGGGCGGACTCAAATACTTCATCGGTTACTTCCAGCTCGGACATTCCGAATTTTGCTTCCACTTCTTTGCCAATCTTGGTCTTCAGGTCATGGAAGGCGGGAAGGCAGTGCATGAAAATAGCCTGTTCTCCGGCATTCTCCATTACTTTTTTATTTACCTGATAAGGACTTAATGCCTTGATACGGCTGCTCCATACTTCGTCCGGCTCGCCCATGGAAACCCATACATCGGTGTAGATGACATCTGCTCCCTTAGTGCCTGCCGTAACATCCTCGGTCAGGGTAATGCTGCCGCCGGTCTGCGCTGCAATTTTCTCACATTCCGCTACCAGTGTCGCATCCGGGAAATATTCCTTCGTAGTGCAGGCGGTAAAGTGCATGCCCATTTTCGCACAGGCAACCATTAAGGAGTTGCCCATATTGTAACGGGCATCGCCCATGTATGTAAGTTTGACGCCCTTGATGCGTCCCAGGTGTTCTTTGATAGTCAGAAGATCTGCCAGCATCTGGGTGGGATGAAACTCATTGGTAAGTCCGTTCCATACCGGCACGCCTGCGTATTTTGCCAGTTCTTCCACAATATCCTGTCCGAAACCACGGTATTCGATACCTTCGTACATACGTCCCAGTACTCTTGCGGTATCGGCAATGCTTTCCTTTTTGCCAATCTGGGAACCGGTGGGGTCTAAGTAGGTGGTTCCCATGCCGAGGTCGTGCGCCGCTACTTCAAAAGAGCAGCGGGTACGGGTGCTGGTCTTTTCAAAAATCAGGGCTACGTTTTTACCGCGCAGGGTATCATGCAGTACGCCCTTCTTTTTCTTTTCCTTTAATTCTGCGGCCAAATCCAGAAGGTACTGGATTTCCTCCGGTGTAAAATCAAGCAGTTTTAAGAAATTACGTCCTTTTAAGTTTACCATAAAAATGTCCATTCCTTTCCCTTTAATACAAATACTCGGAACCCGCCTGTGCAGATTCCGAGCATCATAAGAATCTCAGCGATTCCTTTTTTTATTTATCGCCGGCTACTTCCCGGAAGGTGGTTGCCAGGGAAGCTATGCCCTGCAAATCTGCGGGCAGTAAAATCTTGGTAGCCTTGCCGTCAGCTGCCTTTTCAAAGGCCTCCAGACTCTTTAACTTCAGTACCTTGTCATCGGGTGCTGCTTCCTTTAACATGCGGATACCGTCGGCATATGCCTGCTGTACCTTAAGAATAGCTTCTGCTTCACCTTCTGCTTCACGGATTTTCTTCTCTTTTTCAGCTTCTGCGCGAAGAATAGCGGACTGCTTTTCTGCTTCCGCACGGAGAATGGCGGATTCCTTTTCACCTTCTGCGGAAAGGACTTTCGCTCTCTTTTCACCTTCTGCACGGGTAACGGCTTCACGTCTTTCTCGTTCTGCCTTCATCTGCTTCTCCATGGCATTCTGGATGTCTGGGGGCGGCATAATGTTCTTTAACTCGACACGGTTTACTTTGATACCCCAGGGGTCTGTGGCGATGTCCAGTGTGGAACGCATCTTGGTATTAATGATTTCACGGGAGGTTAAGGTTTCGTCCATTTCCAGATCACCGATGATGTTTCTAAGGCTGGTAGCCGTCAGGTTTTCAATCGCCATCATGGGATTTTCCACACCGTATGCAAACAGCTTCGGGTCCGTAATCTGGTAGAATACAACGGTATCGACTCTTACGGAGGCGTTATCCTTGGTAATAACGGGCTGGGGCGGGAAATCCGCTACCTGCTCCTTTAAGTTTACTCTTCTTGCCACTCTGTCGATAAAGGGCATTTTGAAATGCATGCCTACCGACCAGGTACCCTGATAAGCACCGAGTCTTTCTACTACATATGCCTGAGCCTGGGGTACAATCTTGATACAGGATACCAGAATTGCCAGAATCAGTACAATCAGAACAATAATAATGACTTCCATACATTCTCTCCTTTTTTATTTTTTGCTGCCTGCCGTAGAAACCGCTGTCCGCGATCCGGCATTATTTCGGTTCTACTATCAGCTTGACACCGTTGACCGCATATACTACGACTACCGTTCCTACGGGAACTGTCATGCCGTCCATCCGCGTGCGGGCGCTCCATTCCTGACCGCCTACCTGAATCTGACCGATTCCTTCCACGTTGTTAATCTCGCTGATCACAACTCCCTGTCTGCCGATAAGGCTTTCCACATTGGTCCTGACGCGGTCCCGGTTGAAATACTTGACAGCCAGAGGTCTGGTAAAGATAAAAGACACAATGGATATTACCAGGAATAAGACAACCTGAAGCACAACCGGCGCATGCAGGGCTGCAGTGATGGCTGCGACAAGTGCACCCAGTGCAAACCAGATGGTGGTAAGCCCCATGGTAGCAAGCTCTATCACGATTAACACTATCAAGGCAATCAGCCAGATAAAAAGCATGTTATCCATTTCTTCATCCTCCCTTCTGCAGAATAGTTTCCGCATTTGCAATTATTTTACTACATCTTTATCTTTCGGGCAATAAAATCTTTGTAAAGTGCGTAAATATCCGGTATTTTCAGAAAAAGAAAACACCCGGCCGTTTTGCGGACCGGATGCTTCTTTCTCATTTCCGTAAAAATTGTTTTGAATAGCTTAATAGAATACATGGTGGCCGATAACCAAACCGGCTCTGCCGTTGTTTCTTCTGAAGTGAGTCAGATCGCCTACATTGGACACACCGGAGATTGCTTCCGTTGCCGCATCGATACAACTCTGTTTAATCTTGCCGGACTCTAATACCCGGTTTACCTTACCGCTCTGTGCCGGGGTAAACTGACCGGATGCATAGATAACGGCATGGATGGTGTCGGGATAAGCGCCGCTTCTGACACGGTTCATAACAACCGCACCGACCGCAAGCTGTCCTTCGTACTCCTCGCCGCCCGCTTCGCACTGGATAAGTGCTGCCAAAAGCAGGGTGGTATCCGCGTCCGTGGTATACTGTCCGTAGTTGACATGGCGCTTGGCTTCTGCCTCCGCTGCCTGTCTTTCCTTGATGGCTTCCATGGTCTCGCCCTCATCGATTTTGAACTCGATGGTAATATAATCGGTAGAGACATAGCCATCCTCTCCTTCGTAGTCGATGCAGGCCCAGCCGTCATCGCCCACGCTCAATACCTCTACTTCATCGCCCTTGGGAAGCACGCCGTAAATATCGGCATCCGTACCGGGCTCCGTTCTGACCATCAGACCGTCGTCGATATGGGCTACCGTGACACCCACATCCGCTGCCAGACTTTCCGCATCCTCTCCGAAGAGAAGATATTCGTCGCTGGCCCAGCCGATTAAGTCGCCCGACTGGATTTTGGTCCAGCCGTCCTTACGTTCCAAAATTTTACCGCCGCAGTCCTTGTAAAGCTTTCCGGCTTTCTCGGCATCTGTTGCGGGTTCTGTCCTTACATTCAGTGCACTGGTGACATTTGCCATGACCAGAGTAGATTCTTCTTCCCGGCTCAGGCTGTCAAGGTCTAAGTTTAATTCCTTTGCTGTTGCGTTCAATACCTTTGATGTATTGGTAGACCTGGCATCTAATACTGCTGCGGCACCTCCGGTGTAATCACTCAGGTAATTATGGTTAGCAGCTTGTGCATCCAGATCACATTGCAGCAGCAGGACGGTCATAAGAACAAGACCGGCAAGCACTGTAAGGAGCTTTTTGCTTATTGCCATTTTCGTTACCTCCAACATAATATATACCAATTTTATTACATTTATTACAGAAATGTTACGCAATCACGGATGATATATTAGCAGAGGTTTGAAATTTTGTCAAGTTTACATATTTCTGGACTTTTCAATGCAGGCATCCACCGCATCAATAACGGTTGCGCGGAAGCCCATTTCTTCCAATACTTTTACGGCTTCAATGGTGGTCCCTGCCGGAGAGCATACCATGTCCTTCAGTTCACCGGGATGTTTTCCCGTTTCCAGAAGCAGTTTTGCACTGCCGAGCACCGCCTGGGCCGACATTTCGTATGCCTGCTTTCTGGGCATGCCGGCAAGGACAGCCGCATCCGCCATGGATTCGATAAACATAAATACATAGGCAGGGGAGCTGCCGCTGATGCCTACTACAATATCAATCATTTTTTCCTGTACTTCACTGACGGTGCCGAATGCTTTCAGAAGTTCTTTTACATATTCCATTTCGCCGTCGGACACCAGTTCGCCCTGCACCACAGCGGTGCAGCCTTCCAGTACCAGCGCCGGTGTGTTGGGCATGCAGCGTACCAGTTTAATCTTTCTTCCGAACAGTTCTTCAATGGATGCCATGGTCTTGCCAGCCGCAATGCTGACTACCACGGTGTCCTCTCTGACTGCATCTTTGATTTCCGCAATGACCTCCGGAAAGAACTGCGGCTTTACCGCTAAAAACAGCACATCCGCTTTGGATGCCACCTCTGTATTGGTAGAAGCTGTTTCAATGCCGTATTCCTTTTTGCATCGTTCCACCGCCTCGGGCAGCTTGTCCGTGCCCAGTATTTCATTAGATAACACCAGTTTTTTCTTCAGTAATCCGCCAATAATAGCGGAAGCCATATTGCCCAGTCCAATAAATCCGATCATAAATAATTTTTTCCTTTCTTTTTTTTGTTAAATTATGATTTAATTTTTAATGCATTCATAGTCTGTGGTCTTTACTGCCTTCTCTGCCGGTACGCCTCATACATTAAAATCGTAGCGGCAATTGCGGCATTTAAGGACTCTACCTGCCCTTCCATGGGAATACGCAGATATTCGTCCGCCAGGTCCGCAGTCTCTTTTTTCAGACCGTTGCCTTCATTTCCTATCAGGAAAGCCGTACCGCCCGTATAGGAAAATTCATAGTACTGCTTTGTGCCCTTCAGGTGTGCCGCATAGGTCCGGACGCCCTTTTCTTTTAGATAACATATGCTATTTGAAAGAGTTTCTACATATATAAAAGGGACTCTGTAAACGGACCCCATGGTGGCTCTGATGGTCTTGGGATTATAGATGTCCACCGTGTCCTGCGACATGATGACGCCCCGTATACCGGCACCCTCTCCCGTCCGGATAATGGTGCCCAGGTTGCCGGGGTCCTGCAGGTTTTCCAGCACCATGAAGGTGCCCTCTCCATTTCCGACAATATCCTCCAGCGTGTACGACGGACGGTTCAATACCACCAGTGCCCCCTGTGGGGTCTGCGTATCGGAAACCTTTTTCATAACCTCGTTGCTTAAAAGTTCGTAGCCGGTATTCTCTATTTTTGTAAGGACCTCTCCGTCCTCTTTCCTCAGGCGCTGCAGTACTTCTTCCGTCAGGTAGACTTCCTTTATCCAGTCCCTCGGCGCCTCTCTTAGCATCTTGATGCCTTCTGCTAAAAAAACATTGTCCTCACGCCTCTTTTTCGCTTTTTCCTGCCAGAGCACGAGCTGGCGGACACGCGGATTTGACGTGCTTGTAATCATGCCGTCACCTTCTTCCTTCCATGATTGTAAAAAACTCCCTGTGACATTCTCAGTCATAGGGAGTTCATTCTCTCGCCTTATTATTTGGATAACAGTCTGCTGATTTCGTAAGAATACTCCGGAATGCTCTTCTTCATTGCCAGTGCTTCTTCAATGTCATAATCTACAAACTCGCCGTTCTTATAGCCGACTACACGGTTGGACTTGCCATCAATCAGAAGGTCTACTGCGTATGCGCCCATGATGGATGCATAGTAGCGATCCTTACAGGTCGGGCTGCCGCCTCTCTGGATATGTCCTAAGATAGTAGCTCTGGTTTCAATACCGGTTGCTGCTTCAATTCTCTTGGCCATTTCCATGGAATCGCCGACACCTTCTGCGTTTACGATGATGTAGTGCTTCTTACCCATTTTCTTTTTCTGGATAATGTTATCGATAATTGCCTGTTCGTTGTAATCGTATTTCTCGGGAAGCAGAATATCTTCTGCGCCGTCTGCAATACCACACCACAGAGCAATGTAGCCCGCGTTACGTCCCATAACTTCGATGACGCTGCATCTCTCATGGGAAGTAGACGTATCCCTTACCTTGTCAATCGCTTCCATAGCGGTATTGACTGCGGTATCGAAGCCGATGGTGTAATCGGTACATGCAATATCGAGGTCGATGGTACCGGGAAGTCCGATAGCATTGATGCCGTTTCTGGTCAGTGCCTGCGCACCGCGATAGGAACCGTCGCCGCCGATAACAACCAGGCCGTCGATACCGTGCTTTCTGCAGATATCCGCTCCGACCTTCTGTATTTCGGGGTTCTTGAATTCCAGACATCTTGCGGTTCCTAAAATAGTACCGCCTCTCTGGATAATATCGGATACGCTCTTCGCATCCATATCTATAATCTCTTCATTTAAAAGACCTGCATAGCCTCTTTCAATACCTTTTACAGTAAGTCCTTTTGCAATAGCGGTACGAACAACGGCACGAATTGCTGCGTTCATTCCGGGTGCATCTCCACCGCTGGTCAATACGGCAATTGTCTTCATCTGGTCTGCCATAATTTTATTCCTCCTAAACAGTTGCTCATCTAAACAATTTCCTCTATTTTAACCCTTTTCCTTGCAATTTTCAATGATTTTTTTGATATATTTTTCACATTATATCTTGAAAACTGCTTCTTTCCAATCAGGAAACCGTTACTGTGACATTTTCCCTTCCAAACCGCTCCTGCAGGCGGTTTACAAGGCTTTCATCCGCCTCTACGTTCTGGTTGGACGGCAGTTCTTTTTTCGCCTTCGGGTTTTCAATGTAAATTACGATACCGTCTTTTCCTTCGGACTCCCTTAACGTGTCCATGAGTCCCGCCTCCGCTGCTTTGTATGCCTCCATATCGGGGAACTTAATCCATACTTTCTTCTTAAGCTCAGTAAACGGCACTATCTTTTCGCAAATCAGCTTTCCGTCCTTGTCTTCCTCCACAGAAATGCGGCCCTGCACAAACACCTTGGCATCCTCCGTCAGGAAGGAAGCGCTCTGCTCGTAGGTCTTGGGGAACACAATCACTTCCACCGTTCCCACCAGATCCTCTATGGTAAGGAATGCCATAATCTTGTTGTCCTTCGTATATTTAATGGTCTTGCCGGCAATGAGTCCGCCGATAACCGCCTTGGCTCCGTCCTTTACCCGCACGCCCTGCACTTCCTCGTCATAGGCAAAATCCGCAGTGGTATTGCTGATTTTCTTTCGCCACGCCGCCTCATACTCCTCCAGCGGATGGCCGCTGACATAGATGCCCAGCACTTCTTTTTCAAAGGCAAGCTTCATTTCCTTGGGGTACTCTCCCACATCCGGCAGCTTCAGGGCAAGACCTTCCTTCTCCTCTTCCTCCACAATATCAAATAAGGAAAGCTGGCCTGCCATATTGTTTTTCCTGTCCTTCTGGGTCCTGTCCATTACCTGGGAGAAAACGGACATAAACTGCTTTCTGGTGCCGCCGAGTCCGTCCAGGGCACCTGCCTTGATAAAGCTTTCTACAGCACGCTTGTTCACATCCTTATCGGTAATGCGGTTCACAAAATCCTGCAGATTAAGGAAAGGCCCGCGTTCCTTCCGTTCCTCCACCACAGCCGTAATGACCGGTCTGCCCACACTCTTGATAGCTGTCAGGGCATAGCGGATAGAACTGCCGGATACGGAAAATCCGCTTTCGCCTTCGTTAATATCTGGAGGCAGGATTTCAATGCCCATGTTACGGCAGACCAAAATGTATTCCGCCACCTTTTTGGGGTTGTCGATAACAGAGGTCATCAGCGCCGCCATAAATTCCACCGGGTAATAATATTTCAGGTACGCCGTCTGGTATGCCACCACCGCATAACATGCCGCATGGGACTTATTGAACGCATACTTGGCGAAATCCATCATGGTGTCATAAATACCGGATGCCGTCTTTTCGTCAATGCCGCGGGAAACGCAGCCGGGAACGCTCTCTTCCTCATTGCCGTAAACGAAGTTGGCACGTTCTTTTTCCATGACCGCCTGTTTTTTCTTACTCATGGCACGTCTTACCAGGTCGCTTCGTCCGAGTGTGTAACCGCCTAAGTCACGCACAATCTGCATAACCTGCTCCTGGTAGACAATACAGCCGTAGGTCGGCGCCAAAATAGGCTCTAACTGCGGGCAGGCGTAGGTGATGCTGTCCGGATTGTTTTTGCCCCGGATATACTTGGGGATAAAATCCATGGGACCGGGACGGTATAGGGAAATACCTGCGATAACGTCCTCTAAGCTCTGGGGGCGAAGCTCCTTCATGAAGTTCTTCATGCCCGTACTTTCCAACTGGAACACACCGTCCGTTTTGCCGGTTCCCAGAGATTCCAGTACTTTTTTATCGTCATAATCAATATGGTCCACGTCAATATGTACGCCGGTGTCCTTTTCAATCATATTCACGGCATTCTGGATAACGGTCAGGGTACGAAGCCCTAAAAAGTCCATTTTTAAGAGTCCCAGTTCTTCCAGTGTCGTCATGGTAAACTGGGTGACAATGGAACCGTCCGAGCCGCGGGATAAGGGCACAAATTCGTCCGCCGATTTCTGACAGATAACCACGCCCGCCGCATGCATGGAAGTATTTCTCGGCAGACCCTCCAGACGTTTGCACATCTCGATCAGATGATGCAAACTGTCGTCCGAGCTGTATAAGCTCTAGAATTCCGGGTTCATATCCAGCGCTTTATCAA
>ERZ1023839.428-NODE-428-length-11252-cov-15.184067_pt1 | contig 11252 bp, 5 predicted proteins | sample MGYA00380383_ERZ1023839 | MGnify/ENA primary metagenome ERZ1023839 (study PRJEB33179, sample SAMN07449065) | human gut metagenome | biome: Human-gut; feature: Human associated habitat; material: Faeces | host: Homo sapiens | place: India:Kasaragod | collected... | reverse complement strand
ACATTCTATTACAATTTCATTTCAAAAGCAAGTAAAAAGTGTGACGGGAATCATTGTTGTTTGATTCCTTCAAATGATTTTGACCGGAAATGACTTTGACCAAATGACCGGATTCCCATCTGCCTTCCTTGATGGCCGGTTTTTGCCGTCTATGACGACCGAGGTTGGTCGTCTATTAAGACCGGGCTTGGTCATCATAGACGACCGGCTTGGGCCATAAGCGTACCACCCTTTTACAGACCATGCCAAAACACGAAAGCGGTCATTTGGTCAAAGTCATTTCCGGTCAAAATCGTCTGCACACTGCGGTGGACAAGACAGGGTGCTTGTCCTCATCGACAAACACCCTGACTTCATCACAAATATAAATGCAATCTATTAAATAAAAGTGTAAATGGTTTAAAACTCATCCCATGCTTCCCAGGCATTATAGCCTTTGGAATGTAATCCTCCTTCAAATTCTCCGTCAACTCCAATTCCATTTTCAGTGGTCTCCTTGTTATCAGAACCATCTGATCCACCACCAAATTCTGTAGTACTTTTTCCGGTATAATCACTCCCCGCAAGTATGTTAGCTACTTCGGCGTGAATAAGGAGGGTGACTGGTTTTAAATATATTTTTTTCATCTTTTTAGCTGTAAATTCATAAAATAATTTGTTCTTAGAAGATAGTTCATGGATTATTTCACCATGAACTTCTTACCATTCTTAATATAAATACCCTTCTGAAGGCTGTTTAAATTGCCATTGACAACCTGACCGTTCAAGTTGTAAACTATCTGAGTGTCATTTTCGTTACCTGCAATGATTTCTACATTTTCAATACCAGTGACCTCATCATCCGTTCCAAAGAAAGACAATTCCTTTGCTCGAGCAGAACCATTACCACCGAAATAGGTATTAAAATCAGATTTACCACCATCTCTTGCTGTAGCCTGTACGACACACTTGTTAGCACCCCACAGCATCTCTGTTCCTGTATAGAACCAGAACTGAGCTTTTGATGTACCCTTCTTCTGGGCATAGATGTAGCTATATTGAGGAACTGTGACATTCTTCATATCTCTTGCAACAGTTTCTTCTGAGCTATTACCCTGTTCAGAAGCTGCTACGGCTACCGCTGTTTGATAATTACCTACAAAACGATATTCCTTATTCCAACTTGCATCACCAGAAGCGCTTTCTTTAGCTCCACCAATGAACTGTTCGGTCGCTTCCACAAGAGTAGGAAGTGGAGAGCCAGTAACCAAAGTATAATTGCTGATGTTGTACATATTATTGGCATCATCATTGTTCTTTGTAGGATAGATCATATAGGATTCATGCGCATAAATCACAATATCATCATCTGCTACAGGAGTTCCGGTGCTTGTTGTATAGTTACCATCCTTGTCCTTGGTACTCTTATGTACATACACATCGTTTGTAAAGAACAACTTGATGGATTTTTCTTTTTTCTCACTGTTTACCACACGTTCAACCTTGTTGAAACGACAAACATGAGTATCCTTGCCAAACACGTTGTCAACCTGTGCCTTGGTCATATCGAAAGGAACACAGATGGTCCACCACTGACCGCCCTTAATATTAATAGGATAAGTAGGCTCCTCTTCCGGCTTGTCATCCACAAAGGCATCTGCATTAGCAAGGACAAACTGACGAGTACCCATATGTGCAATTTTCTTCAGTTCGTCCAAGTTTGATTCACTTGTATCATATCCTGCATACTTTAGTGCAGCAATTTCTTCTGCAGACAAGTCGCAAGTAACAGGAGTTACACCATCCCATTTAACGCTATGTGATGCTGTACAATATGCTCTATTGAATTGAGAATGGCTAGGCCAAATATATTGCTCTCCCAAATATGTATCAGCATATCCCCATGTAACTTTCTTAAAGGAATGGCAAAGACCTGCATTAAGTATCTCATCCTTTTCTTCTTTACCGACTTTGTCTGTAGCTTCATCTGTACCAATGTCAGTAGCAATAAACTTACCATCAGCAGTTCTATAAGTTTTGTACACTCTAGTGATATCTGTATAGGTGTCACGATTTTCATCACTCAACTCTTTAGGATAATGAAGCATACACAAGTAAACACCATGATTTTTGTAATTTTCACGGTTAGCATAGCCAGAACTTGTGTCGTCACCTGTTTTTTCCTCACCTTCCTTAGGTAATGGATCAAAGCCATTATTTCCATTCAATGTTTGCTGAGGGAAAGCTGTTCCCAAATCCTTAGTAGCATCTAGTTTATATGATCCCAATGGCATTAAAGGTGCCTTTTCCCCATAGAAATACACATCCTGATATTGGCGGAAATTAAAGGCATAAGGACCTATATAAATCACACTAGCAGGAATTTCCAATACTTCCTCTGTATGTTCATTAGACAATGCGAATGCAGAATTACCAATATATTTGAGTCCGGCATTGAACTTCAAATTGTAAATATGGCAATTAGCAAAAGCACAGTCATTGATAATCTTCAATGAAGATGGGAATTTAACTGTCCCAAGTGTAGTTCCAAAAAAAGCACTATCGCCAATATTTTCCAAGCCTTCATTCAATTCGATGCTCTTGATATAATTGCAGTTTTGGAAAGCATTCTTTCCAATAAGAGTCAAACCTTTTGGCAGGTTGACATTTTCCAACACGCTTTGTTTATTTTCATTTGAAAAAGCACCATCTGCTATTCGATCATATCCTTCAGGGATAGATACTGTCTTAATATAACGAGTAATATTAGACAACAATTGTGCTGGCAAAACCATCTTATTCTCATCATGCTTTGTACTTTCACTAAATACAAGTGTCAATTTTGTTTTAGGGAAAGTTATATCATTCAACGCAAGTTTATGACACTTGTAAGACTCGTTTTGTGATGGTATAAATATGTCAGCATTCAACTCATTCAAAGTTGCCTCCCCAAGATCTAGCTTAGTAGTTGTGACATTTGTTGTAAGCATACCATTAGATGTAGGATACAAAATTCCACGCACTACGTCAGCGTCAATCAACAAAGGATCAGAGCCGTTATTAACAAACTTAACTGTTGTGTAAGAGCTAACACCAACTTCTTTTTTTGCATTGTAATCATACACTGATACACCTTCCAATATCTTGCGTCTCAGAAGTTCTTTAAAAGAAATCTCTGTATTATCAGCTTGGACATAGTCAGTATGTTTATCAAAGAACGCATTGTTGTCTTTGATTGCAGCATAAGTAGCAGAACCTTCATAGAACAAATCACCATTCTGATAAGTATAAGTATTATTAGCAACGAGAGCTATTTTCTCTTCACTGTCTGCATGCTTAACAAAGAGAGACTTATATCCTGTCACTTTATATGTCGTAGCTAGGAAATTATTTAAGGCTTCTTTAGTTACCAACTTTACACCTTCAGTCTCAAGGTCAGCCATGGATATCGTCTTACCCTTAATATCAAATTCACTTGTAAAATATGGAGAATATGTAACCCCTTCATAATCCCACGTTGCATTTCCACCAACAAGAATTGGATTACTTGAAGCTGTTACCTTATCTGTAATAACAATATTACCATTATTATCATAGTAACCTTGATACAAGTTCGCAATCTTTTCCCCATCAAAGCTTGTATTTACAGCATCAAAGCCATCAGTATTTTGCTTAGGCAGACCACCAACACAGATTGGTTTATACTTATAATCAGCCTCATAATAAGTCTTGCCACTATTATAGGAATCCTTTGCATTTACTTTTGTACCCTTGTCATCGGTAAACACAAAACCTACAGCCTTGTCAGTGAATACCTTGGCAGACCAATCTGTAGTTCTGTACGAAGTTAAGTCACCATGACCAGAAATGGTCAAAGTCTTACCATCCTCAGAAGCCTTGAATTCAACGCTTGCTGAAGACTTGCTAGGAGTAGTAACTTCCGTGTTGTTACCACCAGCTGGGTCTTGTGCATAGATGTTACCTCCGAACGAAACGGCGGAAAGCAACAATATGCTTGTAAATAGAACCTTTTTCATCTTTTACTTAATTTACTGAGCCCACTTTAAAAAGTAAGGCTTGTTTTAAATGTTTATATAATGTCTTAGAAATCTTGTTTGCTTATGCGTTTTTAGAAAAGCCTTATATCTTATATATAATAATGTATAGCTTTCTGTAGCCGCATCGCATAGTTTTTAGGCTGTGCGCCTTAACTGGGTGCAAAATTAAGGAATTATAATTACGTACAACAAATGATTTGTACTTTTCTTGTGTATAAAATGTAAACCGAAACAAAATAGACACAAAAAAGATAGGAAATAGAGGAAAAATGTGTCAGTAAGCAAAACAAATAGAACAAAGAGGTTTCATTTGGTTTCCGCATTTATACTTTTTTAATAGCGTGTCGTCACATTAGCTACCAAAAAATTCGTTTGATTACAATCTTATTTCGTAATTTTGCATCCATATTGAATTTATTAGTATTTAAAGAGAATAAGAAAATGACAGATCAAACTAACAATTGCTCCTTGGTCATTGGGGAACGCATAAAACAGGAACTCAAAAGACAAGGAAAAACAACAGTATGGCTCGCAAAGCAACTTGGTTGCCACAGAACCAACATTTATAAGATTTATAGCAAATCTACTATTGACACAGGTATGCTCATGCATATCTGCAAGGTAATCGGCTATAATTTCTTTGACTTGTTGTCTGAGGAATACAAGAAGCAGGTAAACGGTTAATTAGTTTTCGCTAAAAAATAAAGGTGACAAAGGTTTCTATGCCTTTGTCACCTTTATTATATATATATACAAATCATACTATGCTAATCTCTTCTCCAATCTCTCACGGATGGCTGCAATGAAGCCGGCTGAGTTGACTGCCTTTGCCTCTACACCTTCCATCAGGTTGACGAGGTCTTTGGTGGCGATACCATCATTCAGCGTATCGAAGCAAGCTGCCTCCAACTGGTCGCCGAAATTCTGCAATGCCTGAATGCCATCCAACTCACCACGCTTTCTCAACGCACCGCTCCATGCAAAGATGGTAGCCATTGGATTGGTAGATGTATCTTCACCCTTCAGATAACGGTAGTAGTGGCGGGTTACTGTGCCATGAGCTGCCTCGTACTCATACTTGCCGTCTGGAGAAACCAATACGGAGGTCATCATCGCCAACGAACCGAAGGCTGTACTGAGCATATCGCTCATCACATCACCATCATAGTTCTTACATGCCCAGATGAATCCCCCCTTGCTGCGGATAACACGAGCCACGGCATCATCAATCAATGTATAGAAGTACTCAATGCCGAGTTCTGCAAACTTCTCCTTGTAATCGCTCTCATACACTTCCTCGAAAATTTTGCGGAACTGTGCATCGTAAGTCTTGGAAATGGTATCCTTGGTAGCAAACCACAAATCCTGCTTGGTATCGATGGCAAACTTGAAACAGCTATGAGCAAAGCTGCGGATACTCTTGTCGGTATTGTGCATACCCTGAATAACGCCAGCACCTTCGAAGTTGTGAATCTCCACCTCCTGCTTCTTTCCGCTCTTACCCTCGAATACAAGTTTGGCAACTCCCGGCTCATCAGCACGGATTTCCACACTCTTATATACATCACCATAAGCATGACGGGCGATGGTGATAGGCTTCTCCCAGTTCTTCACGCAAGGGTGAATGCTTGGAATCGTGATAGGAGCACGGAACACAGTACCATCCATGATGCTACGGATAGTGCCGTTAGGACTCTTCCACATCTTGTGGAGATGATATTCGTCCATACGCTGGGCATTAGGAGTAATCGTAGCACACTTCACGGCTACACCATATTTCTTGGCAGCCTCAGCAGAATCGATAGTCACCTGATCATTGGTCTTGTCACGGTAAGGCAAACCAAGGTCATAATACTCTGACTTCAAATCTACGAAAGGAAGAATCAGTTCATCCTTGATCATCTTCCAGAGGATTCTTGTCATCTCGTCACCATCCATCTCCACCAAAGGAGTTGTCATCTGAATCTTTTCCATAAGCGAAATACCTATATATGTATTATTAATAAATTACAATTTATAACCACTTAGCGACGGGCGCTTAATAATTTGATTGCAAAATTAACAAATAATTCTCAAAAGAGAAAGAAAATCGCCATTTTTCTTTCAAAACGACACGAACTTTGAGTCTTTCTTTCTTATTTTAAGTATATTTATACAGAAAAGCACCTGTAATACTAAAAAAGCACCAATGAGCCTAAGCCCACTGGTGCTTCCTAAATTTTACTTATGATACTCTAAAAAGTCTCCGATTTACTTATCGCTCTCTGGAGCCTTGTCAATCAAGTCCATGAACTGGTCGAGCTTAGGAGTGATGATAATCTGAGTGCGGCGGTTGCGCTGCTTGCCAACCTCAGAATCGTTGGTAGTTACAGGGTTGTACTCACCACGGCCACCAGCGGTCAAACGCTTAGGATCTACGCCGAAGTGATCCTGCAAGTACTGTACTACAGAAGATGCACGGAGAGCAGAGAGGTCCCAGTTGTTGCGGATGTTCTTCATCTTGGCACTTGTAGTGCTAACTGGTACGTTATCTGTATTACCCTCTACGAGTACATCGTAGTCCTTGTAGTCCATGATGATCTTGGCAATCTTGCTCAAAGTCTCCTGAGCACGGCTGTTAACCTCATAGCTACCGCTCTGGTAGAGCATGTTGTCAGCCAAAGAGATGTAAACCACACCCTTCATTACCTGTACGTCAACCTCCTTCAACTCGTCCTTGCTGAGAGAGCGGGTCAAGTTGTTGGTAAGAACCATGTTGAGAGAATCGCTCTTGCTCTTCACCTCTACCAAGTGGCGGATGTACTGGTTAGACTCATTGATCTGGTCAACGAGCTTGTCGATGCTGATGTTGTTCTGACTTGCGTTGTTCAAACTCTTGTCGAGCGCATTCTGCATAGACTTATAGTCCTTCTTCATCTGAGCAAGCTGGTCTTCGAGAGTTGTTACACGAGCCTGAGAAGCAGCCAACTGCTCCTTTGTATTCTGATAGTTGCTTGACAACTCTCTGTTCTCGTTCTGGCAATTCTGAAGTTCCTTCTTACTTGCACAACTTGTGGCCAACAATGCGCCAGCCATCAAAGCCATTACTAAAAATTTGTTCTGCTTCATATTTTCTGGTTTTTAATTTTTATGTTTGTGATATTTTACTGAATTACTAAATACTATGAATCGCTGCATGATGAATAAAAATCCACCCGCTGCTTTTCGATTGCAAAGTTACGAATAAGACTTGAATAAACCACTTTTGTCAAACCCATTTAGATAATTTTAACCACTTTTTCTATTTTTCTCATCTTTCTCACTCGTTTTTAACAAATTAGCGTCTCCATTCAGCAGTTTTTCCTGCACTGTAAAAGCACACAATCCGGGCAACATACCTAAAAATATAAAAAAACAAGCGTTTTATTTTGTCCTTATTTTAATTTGTATTATCTTTGCACTCGAAAAGCGATACATAGGCCATGTATCCTTACCGAAAGAATAAATACATTAACAATATAAAAAGAGAAATAAGTATGATTCTTTTTTTCAGAACTCCATCTAAGAGTGTGATTGCGACCGAGATTGACCACAAACCATCTCAGGACGAAATCAATGAACTTTGTTGGCTTTATGGTGACGCGACTTTAGAGGACGCCCAGCAGTTGCAGGGCTTCTATGTCGGCCCACGCCGTGAAATGATTACTCCTTGGAGTACGAATGCCGTTGAGATTACTCAGAACATGAGTCTTAACGGCATTTCGCGTATCGAGGAGTACTTCCCTGTAGATAGCGAAGACGCTGAGCACGACCCTATGCTCCAGCGCATGTACAACGGTATCGGACAGGATGTGTTCACCGTGAACCACCAGCCAGAACCTATCAAGTATGTAGATGACCTCGAAAAGTACAACGAGGAAGAAGGTCTTGCTCTCAGCGAAGACGAAATGGCTTATCTCCACAAGCTGGAGAAGGAGAACGGACGCCCGCTCACCGACAGTGAAATCTTCGGTTTTGCACAGATCAACTCTGAGCACTGCCGTCACAAGATTTTCGGCGGACAGTTTATCATCGACGGCAAGGAGATGGAGTCTTCTCTTTTCAGCATGATCAAGAAGACCACCAATGAGAACCCTAACAAGATTCTCTCTGCCTACAAGGACAATGTGGCTTTCTCTCAGGGTCCTGTCATCGAGCAGTTTGCTCCTGCTGACCAGACTACCAGCGATTTCTTCCAGGTGAAGGACATCGAGAGTGTCATCTCCCTGAAGGCTGAAACTCACAACTTCCCTACTACTGTAGAGCCTTTCAACGGTGCTGCTACGGGTACTGGTGGTGAAATCCGCGACCGTATGGGTGGTGGTGTTGGTTCATGGCCTATCGCAGGTACTGCCTGCTACATGACTGCTTATCCTCGCTTGAAGGATGACAACGGTAAGAGCGATGTGGAGCGCGACTGGGAAGATATCCTGCCAGTACGTAAGTGGCTCTATCAGACTCCTGAGCAGATTCTCATCAAGGCATCTAACGGTGCTTCTGACTTCGGTAATAAGTTCGGTCAGCCTCTCATCACCGGTTCTGTGCTTACTTTCGAGCACCAGGAGAACGGTGAGAAGTATGCATACGACAAGGTGATCATGCTCGCTGGTGGTGTAGGCTACGGCAAGAAGCGTGACTATAAGAAGGGCGAGCCACAGAAGGGCAACAAGGTGGTCGTAGTAGGTGGTGATAACTATCGCATCGGTCTCGGTGGCGGTTCTGTTTCTTCTGTAGATACAGGTCGTTACAGCAATGGCATCGAGTTGAACGCTGTTCAGCGTGCCAACCCTGAGATGCAGAAGCGTGCTTACAACCTGGTTCGTGCACTCGTTGAGAACGACGAGAACCCTGTAGTCAGTATCCACGACCACGGTTCTGCTGGTCACCTGAACTGTCTCTCTGAGTTGGTAGAAGAGTGCGGTGGCGAAATCGACATGGCTAAGTTGCCTATCGGTGACAAGACTTTGAGCGCTAAGGAAATCATCGCCAACGAGAGTCAGGAGCGTATGGGCTTGCTCATCGACGAAAAATATATTGAAGAGGTACAGAAGATTGCCGACCGTGAGCGTGCTCCAATGTACGTGGTAGGTGAGACTACTGGCGATGCTCACTTCAGCTTCAAGCAGGCTGACGGTGTGAAGCCATTCGACCTCGACGTGGCTCAGATGTTCGGTCATACTCCTAAGACTGTCATGGTGGATGAGACCGTAGAGCGTAAATATGAAGATGTAACTTACTCTGCCGACAACCTCGACGAGTACTTGCAGCGTGTTCTCCAGATGGAGGCTGTGGCTTGTAAGGACTGGTTGACCAACAAGGTGGACCGTTCCGTAACCGGTAAGATTGCCCGTCAGCAGTGCCAGGGTCAGATTCAGTTGCCACTCTCCGACTGTGGTGTTGTAGCACTCGACTATCGTGGCGAGAAGGGTATCGTAACAGCAATGGGTCATGCACCTCAGGCTGGTTTGGCTGATCCTAAGGCTGGTTCTGTACTCTCTGTAGCAGAGTCTTTGACCAATATCGTATGGGCTCCTTTAGCAGATGGTATGGACAGCATCAGTCTCTCTGCTAACTGGATGTGGCCTTGCCGCAGTCAGAAGGGTGAGGATGCTCGTTTGTACGAGGGCGTAAAGGCTTTGTCAGACTTCTGCTGCGCCATCCACGTAAACGTACCAACAGGTAAGGACTCTCTCTCTTTGACCCAGCAGTATCCTAACGGCGAGAAGATCATCGCTCCAGGTACCGTCATCGTAAGTGCTGGTGGTGAGGTTTCAGATGTCAAGAAGGTGGTTAGTCCTGTTCTCGTCAACGACAAGAACTCAAGCCTCTATCATATCGACTTCAGCTTCGACGAGCAGCGCCTCGGTGGTTCTGCCTTCGCTCAGAGCCTGGGCAAGGTGGGCAGCGATGTTCCTACCGTGAAGAACCCAGAGTACTTCGTTGATTGCTTCAACGCTGTACAGGAACTCATCAACCGCGGTTGGGTAATGGCTGGTCACGATATCAGTGCCGGTGGTTTGATTACTACTCTCCTCGAGATGACATTTGCCAACGTAGAGGGTGGTATGAAGATCAACCTCCACGACATCGCAGATGCCGACATCATCAAGACTCTCTTCGCTGAGAACCCAGGTGTTGTCATCCAGGTAAGCGATGCCCACAAGGACGAGTTGAAGGCATTCTTCGATGAGAACGGTATCGGTTATGCCAAGATTGGTTATCCAGCTCCTGAGCTCCGCAAGATCATCATCAAGAAGGAAGGCTTCGAGCACGAGTTCGATATCGATGCATTGCGTGACGACTGGTATAAGACATCTTACCTCCTCGACCGCAAGCAGAGCATGAACGGTATGGCTAAGAAGCGCTACACCAACTATAAGAAGCAGCCTATCGAAATGAACTTCGGCTACGGCTTCAAGGGTACTCTCGCAAGCTATGGTCTCGACGCTAACCGTCGCACTCCATCAGGCATCAAGGCTGCTATCATCCGTGAGAAGGGTACTAATGGTGAGCGCGAAATGGCTTACTCTATGTACCTCGCTGGCTTCGACGTGAAGGACGTAATGATGACCGACTTGATTTCTGGTCGTGAAACTTTGGAGGATGTGAACTTCATCGTATTCTGCGGTGGTTTCTCTAACTCCGACGTTCTCGGTTCTGCCAAGGGTTGGGCTGGTGCATTCCTCTACAATCCTAAGGCTAAGGAGGCACTCGATAAGTTCTATGCCCGTGAGGACACCCTTTCACTCGGTATCTGCAACGGTTGCCAGCTGATGGTTGAGTTGAACCTCATCAATCCTGAGCACAAGCATCGTTCACACCTCTGCCACAATACTTCCAAGAAGTTTGAGAGCACCTTCCTCGGTTTGACTATTCCTCAGAACGACAGTGTGATGTTTGGTAGCCTCAGCGGTGATAAGCTCGGTATCTGGGTAGCTCATGGTGAGGGTCGTTTCTACTTGCCAGAGCCAGAGGATCACTACAATGTGATTGCGAAGTATAACTATGCTGAGTATCCAGGAAATCCAAACGGCAGTGACTACAACGTAGCAGGTATCTGCTCAGCAGATGGTCGCCACTTGGCTATGATGCCACACTTGGAGCGTGCTATCTTCCCATGGCAGAACGCTTGGTATCCAGCTGATCGCCGCAACGACGAGGTAACTCCTTGGATTGAGGCATTTGTCAATGCACGTC
>ERZ1023839.425-NODE-425-length-11340-cov-11.654852_pt1 | contig 11340 bp, 10 predicted proteins | sample MGYA00380383_ERZ1023839 | MGnify/ENA primary metagenome ERZ1023839 (study PRJEB33179, sample SAMN07449065) | human gut metagenome | biome: Human-gut; feature: Human associated habitat; material: Faeces | host: Homo sapiens | place: India:Kasaragod | collected... | reverse complement strand
TGATGAACGCCCAATGGGCAGCCATGATATAAACCTCGTTCAGTCCGAATCCCATTACCAGGTGGATGAAGGCATCGCATGCCACCCATGAGGCTGTGAGCCAGAGAAAGGCCGATTTTCTTCCCATCCAAAAGCCTATGCACAGTAGAATCACAATGATACCCTCTATGATATAAGGAATAGGAGTCTGATATTTCACGAATATCGGGCGATGGCTGTGGATATCTTCCAGAAGATGTTCCCTATGCAGGATAAGCGATTCTCCAAAAACGTTTTCTACCAATGATTCGGAACGGGAGATAGACATATCTGCCCATGAAAGCATGCCTCGTTTCTGAATTTTCTTGCCTGCAATAGCCTTATCGTGTTTTTGCTTCTGTTCCATTTTTGCTCTAAAGGTACTATCTTTAGCAGCCTTTTGGGCAACGAGTCGTTCTCCTTCCAGACGGTTAGGAATAATGAAAGCCTTGTTCTGATAGATTCCTGCAGCTCCTATCAGTAGGGTAGGCAAGATAATTCCCAATGCCAGATATTTTGGACGGAAGAGTTTTTTGCCATTGGTAAAGAGGGCAGCAAGGAAGGTCTTGGCACCATTGCTCAGCGTGATGCCTGCTGTGAAGAAAAAGAGCAGGGCACTTTGCCACCAAGGCATGCTTCTGTGTTCCAGCTGTTGCTTGCCTGCTATATAAAGTGTCATCGACAGGAAGAAAAGCGACATGCCGAAATGGTCGTCCACAAAGGTGACGAGCAGCACGTAGGCAAAGGAAAAGAGCATCGCCGTAAGCACATTACTGTCTATTGCCTTCAACTGCATCACTTCTCTGAAGATTCTTCGGAAGAAGAGGGTGGAGTAGGTGGAGAAGAATGTCATCATCACCGCCACGATGGTAGTTGCCCAGTTTCTTGAGGTGAGTTCTATCAGCCAACCGTTCAGTACCGAGAAAGGATAGAGGAAGAATGGGAGCATGGGGTGGCGATACTCCGTGTAATACACCTTCCACTTCGAGAGGGTAAGATAGGTGTATGGGTCGAAACCTGAAATCTGAAAGTTCTTGGTAAAGAGCGTCCAGAATCCAGCCTTCGGTTTGCCGAAATCTTCAAAATGATAGGTTATCATCAGCACATTGAAGGCGATGATAATGATGAGTGCAATCAAGGCAAAGAGCCTTTCTTCTTTTTTAATCTTAAATATATTATTCATTTTCTGATTATTTTCTCTTGTTCGATTTCTCCTTTTGTCGGATAGATGCATCCGACATTATCGGCTTAACGCTGCAAAAGTAATTGTTTTTTCTGAATCTTCAAAATGATAAGCTTTATTTTGTGGCTTTTTCAGATAAAAACGGAGTTTTATTTTGTGTTCTCTTTTATTTGATGTATCTTTGCGTCCATTATGATGGAGTTTTCCATGGTGTAAATATAGTAATTTGAAACAGTAAAACAGATAAAGATAGTAACAATGAAACATGCTTTCCTAATAATGGCTCATGGCAGCTTGCCGCTTCTAAGGGTATTGCTGTCGATGCTCGATGATGAGCGAAATGATATATTTCTGCATATCGACCGGAAATCGAATATGCTTGATGGCGCCGAACCGCTGGCTCTTTCCAAGGCTCGCCTCTTTGTTTTGGAGCAGAGGGTGGATGTGCGTTGGGGAAATCTGAGTCAGATTAAGGCGGAGTATGTGCTTTTCGAGGAGGCTTTGAAGCATGGACCTTATGCCTACTACCATCTGCTGAGTGGACAGGATTTGCCTATTAAATCGCAGGATTACATTCATCAGTTCTTCGATGAGCATCAGGGCAAGGAGTTTGTGGGCATCAATCATGGTGCGGAATTTGAATGGGATTGCCGTAGGAAGATGATGCGCTATTGGCTCTTTACGAGTTTTACCCGTTCGAAGTATGGGGCGTTGAATGCTATCACCAAGCGATTCAATAAATATCTTTCCATGTTGCTTATGCCTTTCCTGCATCGCCCAAAGATGGATTTTGCCAAAGGTGCCAACTGGGTGAGCATCACGCAGTCATGCGTGGAGTATGTGGTGAGTCAGAAGCCGTTTGTATTGAAGAGATTCAATTACACATTCTGTCCTGATGAATTCTTCTTGCAAACCCTGGTGTGGAACCAACCAACCTTCCGAGCCGCCTTGTACTCAGAAAAAGATGAATACGAAGGCTGCATGCGACTCATTGATTGGAAACGGGGTAATCCATACGTCTGGACCTTAGCAGACAAACAGGAGTTGAAGCAAAGCAACCGCCTCTTTGCCCGTAAATTTGATATGAAGCATGAGGATATCATCCATTGGATCAAGGCTTCTTTTGGATAACAGCTTCTTGTGGTTCAGGCTTCTTATCCTAGCATGTAGCCTACCAGCAGATAGCCATTGCTTATCCAAAGATAGAGGGTGATGGCGATCATCAATCCTCTGAATGCCCATTTGATGCTCTTTCCTTTTGCCTTGAGCGCCAGGAAGGCGATGGCGACGGGAAGGGCATACATATAGTGTGCCGTCATGATGTAAACCTCGTTGATGCCGAAGCCTAAACCGATGTGGAGGGCGGCATCCAGCAGGAAGAACGACATGGTAAGCCATAGGAACCTAGACTTCCTGCCGGCAAGGATTCCAAGTACAAAAAGCAGAACGATGCATGCTTCTACTACATAATTGACAGGCGATTGATATTTCACGATGACCGGGCGGTTGCGCAATACATCGCCCAGGAGGTTCTGCTGGTGCAGCATGATGCCTTCGCCGAAGAAGTTCTCTACCAGGGTTTCGCCTCTGGAGGTTGTTTTATCGGTCCAGTTCATGAATTCGCCCTTGGCGATAGGCTTGCCTGTGTTCTTGTTCCATATCTGCTTATGGTCGCGCACATATTTGGCATGCGCATTGTCTTTGATGATTTTCTTGACGGCAGCTTCCACCTTTGCCGAGTCTTTCACCTGGGCAGTATCCCGATACTGCTGGTAAATCTTGGCTGTAGCTTCCTTGTTTTTCTTCATCTTTGCCTCATGTCGTGCCATCTCCTTAGGCCATACAAAGGTGCGGTATTCCCATCTGGCAAAGCCCCACATGAGGGCAGCTGGCAGGATGATGCCTAGCAGGAAGTATTTGATTCCGAAAAACTTCCTGCCGTTGGTGAAGAGGGCGGCAAGATAGGTTTTCAAACCATTGTTGAGTGAAACACCTGCGGTAAATACGAAGAGCAGGATGGTTTGCCAGATGGTGAGCTTTCTGCCTTTCTTGATGCAGACGCCTGTGATATAGAGCGTACAGAGCAATATTGTCATCGACATGATGAAATGGTCGGGTACCATCGCCGAAACCATTACATAGGCAAATGAAAAATAGAACGCAGAGAGTAGGTTGGCATCAAAACGCTCGGTACCAATTACTTCTCTGAATATCCTGTAAAGGAAGATGAAGGAGTAGAAAGCACAGAATACCAGGATAGCTCCCACAACAAACTGGGTGCAGTTGATGCCCGTAAGCATCATTAAACCTTGGTTAATCTGGTTGGGAATATACATAAAGAACGCCAGCAACGGGTGGCGATATACATTATATTCTGTGTCCCAGTGAGATACGATGCTATAGGTGAGTGGGTCAAAACCAGATACTCTGAAGGTTCTGACGAAGAGTCTGTGATAACTGTCTATGATTTGCGAGAATTGGGTGTAATACTTGATGATTGTCAAGGCGTTAAGAGCGCATGCGATAATCAGCGCCACGAGTGCCGCTCCTCTTTCCTCTCGCTTGATTCTAAAAATATCGAATACCTTTTTCATTTCTTTCTCTTTTCTATTTCTTTAAGAAAAATCTTACCAATAAGAAGTTTACAGGAATACAGATGCAGAGGGTAGGAATCATCGCCCACTGTTTGGCGAGCCCCAGGCCAACGAAGAGGTTGAGGCAGATGGTCTGCATCGAGTAGTTGACGACGTGCGAGAGTGTGAATCCCGCTCCTCGCTTGGCATTCGCTTTCACCTTGAAAGTATAGCGGGTGCTGGCGATGAAATTGAAGATGAAGCTCACGATATAGGCGATGGTATTGGCGGTGGTTGCCAAGGTATGGTCGCCCATTTGTGGAATGAAATGGCTCAACACTGGCATGATGGCCAGGTAGATGCCATATTGCAGCACCGTGGCTAGTCCGCCTACGATTCCGAATCTGATGACTTCGCCCAGCTTCTCCCGTCTGGTATCATCCATATTATTAATCTTGTTCTTGATATCCATTCTTAAGTTCTATCACTACTTTAAAATGTTTTCTTTTCCGAAATAACACAAATACTATTCCCTGAAAGGTTTGTAATGTCCTTGATGGGCAAAGGCGAGCATCTCTTTGTCGCCACGGCTATCTCCGAAGGCTTCGATTTCGTATTGGCTACGAATGGAATTCTGTGGGACAGTATCGCCTCCTGGTGCTTGGGTTGTGGTAAGCGTTTGGATGATGCGGTTCACCTTTTCCTCACCATAGCAGTTTCTGGTCTTGAAGCGCCCTGTCAGCTTTCCATCTACTACTTCTATCTGGGTACCCAAAACCTGGATGCCTTTCAGATTGCGTATCTCAAAGAAAGGGCGTACCCAGTTGTCGATGCTGGCGCTTACGATGAAGACCTGAGCTCCAGCTACCAATGCTTCATGTACCAGGGTGATGCCCTTAGGACGGAGCAGATGCTGGCTTTCTTCAGCGAAGCCACGGCAGAGTGCATCAAATTTTTCGATGCGCATGCCGGCAAAGAGGTGGGCAAAGATCTGCTGCTTCGCCTTCCAGTTGGGATAAAGATGCAGTTTCATCAATACCAGCAGTGGGCTGTACATCAGGAAAACCATCAGGAAGCGGCCTCTGCCCTTGGCATACTTGATGAATTCCAGCAAGGTATCGCTCGTTGTCAGTGTTCCGTCGAAATCGAAACAATATATTTTCTTCTTCATTTCTTCTTTTTCTTTTAGATTTACTCTTTCTTATACGATATAGATAAGAATAAGGAAGGAGAGCAACCAGGCAAGGACGATAAACTGCGTGATTCTGTCGCGCAGGATAATCTTGGTCGGGTCGCCACTCTGCTGGTCAACCACTGCAATCTGGATGTATCGCAGCAAACCTACCAATACAAATACGCTGGTAAGATAGAGGTATTCTGTATGGAAATTCTCTATTACTTCAGGGCTCACCGTGTACATGATGTAGCAAACCAGGGTAACCGAGGCGGTGATGGTAATCGCCTGGTTGATAAAAGTAAGGTTGTATCGGCTCGTATTCTTGCGTGGTGCCTCGCCTGTCTTTTCCATTCGCAGCACGTCATCGCGGCGCTTGGCAAAACTCATGAAGAGGGTGATGAGGAAGGTCATCAGCACAATCCATTTACTGAGCATGATGTGCGTAGCGACACCACCCGCCAGCAAGCGGAGCACAAATCCGAATGCCACGATGCACACGTCAATGATGGCATACTGCTTGAGCTTGGCGCAATAGCAGAGGTTCATGACCCAATAGAAGGCGATGATTCCCATCGTCTCCCACGAATCGAGCAGACTGCATACCCCCATTGAGAGGATAAGCATCAGAAACATCAAAGCATAAGCCTGCCTGATGCTTACGGCTCCTGATGCGATAGGGCGGTGACACTTCACCGAGTGGCGGCGGTCTGCCTCCACATCATGGATATCGTTGAAGCAATAGATGCTCGATGCGGCAAAGCTGAAGGCAAAGAACGCAATCAGACCAGCCTGCAGGGCTTCTGTATGAAACAGGGCACCACCAAAGAAGAGGGGCACGAAGATAAACATATTCTTGATCCACTGCTTCGGGCGGATCAGGCGCATCAAGGCAGCGAAGCCCTGGCTATCTTTTATTTCATTCTCGTTCATAAAAACTTCTTTTATTTAATCTAAGATGATTCTTTTTATTTAATAATCTGAGATAATTCCTTGGAAATCCATTCTGCAATCTTGCTCAATATCCAGGAGAGTGGCAGGGTGATGGCGATGCAGAGGATGAAGGTAGGCCAGTATCCCAAGTGATGAGGCTCGATATAATGGAGCACGAAGTGGATGTGGATGAGATAGCATTCCAGACTCAATGCTCCTACCAGCATGAAGCTGCGGTTAAACCATCCTGGGGTACGGCGGAAGATGCGGTTCAGGAGCAGGATGCTCGTGATGGTTAGCGGAATGTAGAGCATGCGCTCCAGGAAGAGCGGAAACATGCCGTGCTTCTCCTGTTCCAGGAAGATGCTTGCGAGCAGCGTCATCAGGAACATCAGCCATATCATCCAGATGCTGGCACCATCAAGCGTCTGCTTCTGGCGCACCATCTCGCCCATATTGATGCCGATGAAGAAGATAGGTACTCGGCTCCAGAAGATTTCCAGATGGCCTACAGCCTGATGAATCGGTGTGACGTATTGCACCAGGATGCACCACATGATCATCACCACCGGCAGCCATTTGTAGATGGGGTGGCGCTTGATGAGTTCCATATAGGCTGGGGCGAAGAGATAGAGCATCATGGTGGCTGGGATGTACCAGAAGGTAAGCTCGTCGTATCGCCAGAAATTCCAGTTGATGGTAATCTCGCCTATCAGGTTGATCCACGCCTCGAGGTCTCCTCCCTGGAATCGGGGGATGTAGTAGAGACAGGCGATGATAAGCCACGCCGGGTAGATACGCAGGTAGCGGCGGATGAAGAAATGCTTGGCAGAAGGATTCTTCATCCAGGAAAACCACAGGCCGATGCCGCTGAGAAACAGAAACATATCTACTCCTACATTGCCCATGCGGCGCAATCCGAAGAAAGCGTTCTCTCTAGGCAGTGCTACATGAAAGAGAATGATGAAGAGCATGGCGGCTCCCATCAATTCACCGCGATATCTGCTGATATTCGCCAGTTCTATGTCTTTTATCTTCATGATTTTCTTTTAATATTTCGGGTTTGGAATCTTCTTCATCAGTTGGGTGAAGAGCCAAGCCAGGCAGATGCTCGATATGATGTAGAGCAGCAGGCCGGCATAGATGTCTCCATGACGGCTGATGGGGATGAATATCTTGCGGGTGATGGGATGGGTGACGAAGAGGGCGGCTGAGATGACGCCCATCCATTCCAGCACCTTGTAGATGCCCGACAGCCAACTTACCTCCTGCAACAAATCGGCTACAAGCACACTGAGCAGACAGATGAAGAATGGTACGAAGGTCCATCCTATCATATTGAGACTCAGACTGTAGATCAGCGAGATGCAGAATACGCAGCCGAAGATATTGGTTACAGGAGAATGGAAGGTCATCAGAATCTTCTCGCCATAGCGGGCGTACAGAATGCCCAGACCGAATGGCAGCATACCGCCCATGAAATTATAGCGGTAGCGGTTCATTGCCTCGCTCTCGGGATTGTCAAAGCCCAGCAGCAGCTGGATGCCGATGCAGAGAAGCATCAATCCTACCGTCCATCCCCAGTGGCGGCGATAGAGCAGCAGTCGATATACGATGTAAAGCTGCAGCATCAGACCGAAAAACCAGTAAGGTCCTGGCCAGATGATGTTGTCGGGGTTGGGCAATACATTGTTAAACATACCCAGCATCGATACGATGCCCAGCACCTCGTAATGGCGTGGACCCGGAGTGATGTAGTCTATCATCGTGAAAGCGATGAAACCCACGATCATCATCTTGAAGAGCTTCAGATAGTGATAGCGGATGAAGCGCAGAGGTTCGCGCCAGCTGATGCTCCAGGATTGCTTCCTGCCCGAAATGTTGTACATCTGAGCCTGCTGGTCGGCTGAAAGATGAGGCTTGGCTTCATACTTCATCACCAGTCCGTACGCACTCAGGAAGAGGAATACGGGCACTCCGTAATGACCGAAGAACGACAGCAGATGGACAGGCAGGTTGATGTCGGGATTCGCCATCACCTGCAGCAGCCAGTCGGTGTTGTGCTGGAAGAATTGATATTCATTCTCCTTGACAATCGGACCTAGCCAATGGCAATAGTTATGTAGGAAGATGCCGATGATGGCAAGTCCTCTCAATGCATTGCATGCACTTCTGGAAAGTATGTTCTGATTCATTTCCTGACTCCTTTCTTTGTTTGTTTCTTACCTGGTTTCTTATCTTTTTTCTTGTCTTGCTTCTTTTCTTCCAGCTTAGCCTGCGTCTTGAGATATTCATCCCGCAGCTTGTCGTAGTCGGCAGAGTTCTTCAGGATACGGGGGCGCATCTCATTGTATTTTGGACTCAGGATGTTGTTCTCCTCCTTGTAGGTCGGAGTCTCTATGCCAGCAAGATACAGCAGCAGGTGCGGCAGGGCATCCGTCATCATCCGCTTGTCCTTGGCGGCACGTATCTGCCGGTAGATGGCGCGGTGTTTCTGGATGTATTTCTTTGAGCAGTAGATCCAGAACGGAATCTCAAACTCATAGTGTGCCAGCTTCCAGTCGATGTTGGCAGAGTGGTTGCGGCAGATGAAGCCACGGTTTTCCTCGTAGCACTCCTCTCCATGGTCGGGCACATAGATGATGACGGCATCTTCCTTCTGGAATCTCTTCACGATCTCTGCCACGATGGAGTCGTTGTAGAGGGTGGCGTTGTCGTAATGACTCAATACCTTGCGCTGGGCATCGGTCAGTTCTGGGCGCTTGTCTTCGTAGCTGCTTGCCCAGAACTTAGCCTGACTCTGGCGATAGCGCAGCTTGTAGTTCACGTGCTGACCCATCAGATGGAAAATGGTGAGATTATGGTCGGTCTTGTATTGTTTCAGACTGTCATCATAATCTTTCAGCAGTCCATCGTCCAGTGCATGCAGCTGGGTGTTTCTGTGGTCGAACTGCAGCTTGCTCAGTTCCGGATTGTTCAGGAAGAAGCCGCCGCTGAAGTCATATACCGCCTCTTTAGCCTGAGGCAGGAATTCGTTGGTGATGAAGGTTACGTTGTAGCCTGCCTTGCGGAATACCTCCGGGAAGAGCGGATAGTCGCACCATTCTCCCTTGTCGCCTACCACATAGGTGGAGAGCATGTGCTTGAATACGAAGCTGGTGAGGTTCCAGCAGGTCACGACATCTGTAAACTTGGTGAGTTTCTTCGATTTCTCCAGCGCCGATTGGTTTGGGGTGGTTTTCATGAAGTAGCCATATTGCTGTGAATGATGGCGACCGTAGCTTTCGCCGATGATCAGCACGATGTTTGGCGAGCGGAAGCTGCAGCTATCTACCTTCACCTCGTGGGCAGCATGAATCAGTTGGGTAATCTGATGCGCTGCCAGCTGGTTGGCATAGATGCTGAATTGGAGGCGGTAGATTGGCAGATAGAGTACGGCATGATCTTTCTCTGTAAGGGTGTGCTCCACCTCTCCGATGGTTCTTCCCGACATCAGCTTATGGTAAGCCTCCTTGTTGTGCCAGGAGGTGCAGATGGAAGTGATGAGGATAGCCAGGCAGAGGATACCGAAGGTGGCTGGCATGGCTGCCGTCATTCGCGGAATAGCCATCAGTCGTTTCTTGAGCGATGCCAATTCGAGTACGGTAACGAGGAAGACGTAGAACTTGATGAGCCGTTTCCGGAAGATGACGATGAGTATCTGCAGGAGCGCCAGGAGCAGAATCCAGCCTACGCTGCTGAAGAGGACTTCGGCAGAGATGAGGGCAGAGAGGAAGCTGCTTGCCTCGGAACTGTTGGTTTCTCCCACCAGCATCAGCATAGAAGGATTGAGTGTGGAACCGAAATTCACGAAGCAGTAGGTATCGGCGGCTGCCGTGACATATAATATAATGTATAATATGGCACGCAGTCCCCTGCGCACCTTCTTCGGGAATACGGCGAGGATGGCGCTCACGATATAGAGGTCCAGAAACAGCTCCAGGAACATGTTCTCGTAGAGCGTTCCGTTCTTTGGAATCGTGATGAGTGAACTTACCATGCCCAGGATGTACATGGACACAAAGAAGTTGGCATTGCGCCTGATAGGGGCTGATGCCAGACTAAGACAGTTCTTGATGATTTCTTTCCAACTCATAGCTTTCTATTGATGATGTTTGCTATTTTTAGAGAATTGATGTTTTGGCACTCTTTTAGACTAAGAGCGCCTGATAGTTTTTGATGGCGAGGCTCTCGATGCATTCGGGAACCATACCTTCGATGCTTTTTCCGGTCTTGATGCATTCGCGTATCTCCGTGCTGCTGATGTTGAGCAGCGGGGTTTCTACGATGGTCACGCCGGCAGGCACTTCGCCTATGCAGGAGCCTTGGCGGGGATAGACCACAATAGGGTAGTGGGCAAGGATATCGTCGTGATGGTACCACTTGTCGAATGCTGCCCAGTTGTCGCCTCCTATTAATAATGTAAACTCACATTCTGGGTAATCCTTGCTGATGGCCTGCAGGGTGTGCCAGGTATAGGAAGGCTTGGGCAGGCGAAACTCATAGTCGCATGCCTTCAGCTGGGGTTCATTCTCCAGAGCCTTTTCTACCATCTCCAGGCGCAGGTGGTCATCGAGCAGGTCGGTAGCAGCTTTCTTGAATGGGTTCATGGGGGAGACCATGAACCACACTTCATCCAGCCCCGCCTTCTCGCAGAGGCTTTTCGCCAATGCGATGTGGCCGGTATGGATGGGGTTGAAGCTGCCTCCAAAGATTCCTACCTTTTTCATTTCTATTATTCGCTCAAAAAGTCCTTTACTAGCTGATAAACCTCCTGCTGGGCTTTCTCCAGATCATCGTTTACGACTACGTGGTCGAACTGAGGAGCGAAGGTCAACTCATAGCTAGCCTTGGCAAGGCGCTGTTCGATTACCTCTGGGGCATCTGTGTTGCGGCCTACCAGACGGCGGCGCAGTTCCTCTACCGAAGGAGGTTGCACGAAGATGCTCAGGGCACGTTCGCCATAGAACTTCTTGATATTGACGCCACCCTTTACATCTACGTCGAAAATTACCGACTCGCCCTTGGCAAGTTGGTTTTCTACCTGCGACTTCAAGGTGCCGTAGAATCTATCCTGGTAAACTTCCTCATACTCCAGGAACTCATCAGCCTCAATCTTGGACTTGAATTCCTCTGGAGACAGGAAGAAATACTCTACTCCATTCTGCTCTGTGCCGCGAGGGGCACGAGAGGTACAACTGATAGAGAAAGCCAACTTCAACTCTGGGTGCTCTTTCATCAACCAGTTGACGATGGTACTCTTGCCGCTGCCCGATGGGGCGCTGAAAATCAATAATCCGTTCTTCATTTTTCCTTTTTTCTTTAGAGTGCATTCAGCACCTGTTCCTTAATCTGTTCCAGCTCATCCTTCATCTTCACCACGATGTTCTGCATTTCTGCCTGATTGCTCTTAGAACCGG
>ERZ1023839.423-NODE-423-length-11414-cov-41.708513_pt1 | contig 11414 bp, 8 predicted proteins | sample MGYA00380383_ERZ1023839 | MGnify/ENA primary metagenome ERZ1023839 (study PRJEB33179, sample SAMN07449065) | human gut metagenome | biome: Human-gut; feature: Human associated habitat; material: Faeces | host: Homo sapiens | place: India:Kasaragod | collected... | reverse complement strand
TGTAGAAAGCAGCAAGCTCCGGTACCTTGATGAAGTATCGGAAACGCTCCTTCTGTACGATGTTGTTGGTGACGTTAAACTCGAAGTCGGTAATAGTAGCACATCGACTGAGCACGGTGAAGAATGCCGACCAAATCGTAGTCATCGACCATGGCAAGGTTGTCGAGGTTGGCAATCATGAATCATTGACAGCCAAGAGAGGTGCATACTATAATTTGGTGAAGAATCAGTTGGAATTGGGAAACTAAAATGCTTTTGATATGGAAAAGAATGAAAAAGATTTAGATAATATAGAGTTGAGAAGTGAGAAGGTGAGGAATGTGATAGGCAAAGTTCCTCCTCGCCTCGTCAGTTTGGGAACTGTAATCATTACTGTTATAGTCCTTGCCCTCGCTGTCGCATTCTACAAAATACCTTATCCTATATCCATAGAGACTAACGGTGAGGTCGTTAATCATAGAATGGTACAGGTATTTGTACCATACAAGTATCTGTATCTTTTCAATGAGCCAAGAACTGCTCATGTTTCCTTTGAAGGCTACGATAATATTTCTTATCAATTTGATGTGGCAAGCCATAGCACAAAGCTTGTACACAAGGAAGATGGCAACTATTTTAGGGCTATAGGCATAATGAATACTGATGAGAAAACTGTGCCTGCATTGCAAAAGCATCAGAAAGCAAACATTAGAATTGTAATAAGCAACAAGACATTGTGGCAGCAAGTGTTTGGATAGACTTATACCCGAACACTTGTTGCTATCTCCATAAAGGATCGTTTTCCCATCTTTGTGGAAATCTACATATTCCGGTTGCATACCTTTTTCAAACATGTCAAGCATAAACACGCTACCGAAAACCTATTTAACGGCAAGTTTTACAGACGTAGAAACTGATACAGATTTTCATGTGTACATAGGAAATAAAGTCCACAAGACTTTACCAAAAAGAGAGTAGAAGCTCGTATAATAGACCTTCCTTCTTGATAGCATCGTTTATGCCTGAATATAATAGTTCCATAAACAACGTAAGCGGCTCCGCGTTTATACCTTGCATCATTCAAAAAAGCAGTAGCAGCTGATTAAACAAATGCTGCTACTGCTTTTTCCATCGGTCAGGAAGCTTCTGGTGCAGGTCATGTGAAAGATAAATATACAGGCGTGGAACTTGATGAGGTCGCTGGTCATTCATGGATTATTGATGGTTATGTAATAGCAACGCTAGATGATGAGTCTCACAATGTTCATGTTAAGGATTTTTATGTTCATAATAATATGGGCTGGGACGGAGCAAATAATGGCTATTATTTGTTAACGGCATTGAGTTCATCGCCAATGGCATACAAGGAAAGCTTTCTCGATTTGATTTGGACATGACGGACGAGCATACCTTGCAAGTCACCGACAAGACAACGGCAGAAGTCCAAACGGCAATACCTGTCAAACAAGATCAATGGAAAATATCTGTTGAGAGTTCAAATGGAAAAAGGACTTGGAGATACTTCACCAAAGAGCAAGTGGACAAGAACGAGGTTCGCAAGAAAGTTGAATCCATCCCTTTCGAGGAAAGGTAGAAATGCAACAATGTCGAGGCAACCATGTTCCAATATATCTTCCATACGAGAAATAACAAGACCAGATACCGCACAAAGATAAAGCATACTTTGCAAGCCATCGCAAGGTGTGCTTGGATTAACATGCGCCGACTTTTCTTGTATGACCTCGAAATGGGGCTCCAGATGGCAACAAAATAGTTCAAAGACCGAATAGCCCCACTTTGGGGCTATATTTAGGCAATAAGAGACATTTTTGACGCTGTATAAACTGGTCGTTTGCCAACTTGTTGCCAAAGTTAGTTAACGCCAAGGATTGCGTAAAAACTTTCCAAGGCATATATTTAATTCAAATTTAACTCACTTTTAAAAGTGGAGTCAAGTTTATAAATTATTAACGAGTCCTGTTGACCATCTCATGCCCTGGGGGGTACTGAGTAGTTACGATTGTTGGCAATCATATTATGTGGAAATATTTTGTTCATATAATTTTATGTATTGGGATATATATAGGTCGATGACAAAGTATCCAGTCTTCTACAATAAAACATTCGAATATGGACCATAATTTCAATTTCCCGAATATGTAATTTTGAAGTTCATTTTTTTTAATTCATTGTAACTCAATTCATATCTTTTATCAAAGATATTTTGCTTGATTATTTCTTCTTTGGAATATTTATCAAGCGTACTTTGTTTGAAGATTATCACTTGATATTTATCATTGGCCTGGAGTTCATTATCCGGTATTGGTATCTTTCCTATGAAGCTGCTATCATTTTCTGTCTCAATTAATAATTTACCACCAAATACTTCAAAAACATATTGAGGAGTTAAAAGGGTTGAATCTTTAAACATAAATTCCAATGCATAGATTTTTTCACCAGACTTATTCATGATTTGGATATTCTGCCAGTTTACGTCCACGCCTGGATCCTCTGCTAACCATGAGCACGCATTACATATAAGGCAAACTACAAAGAAACTCATTGCCTTGAAAATTTGTTTAGCTTTTTTCATTATATTTCTATCATTAAAATTAATTGCGAATTTAATTATTTATGTGTTAGAATCCAAATTTTAGCCCCATAAAAAGATTATGGGGCTATGTTTATTAAATGATAATAAAATCCCAAAAGACTATTTTTCCTTTAGTATTTGGGAATGTCTTATCTTGATGGCGGGTACCTAATCTTGGATTTATATATTTTGTATAATTCTTATATCTAAAAGCATTTATATCAAAGAAATCCGCATTATTTTTAGTATATCCTGGCGCTCCTTGACCATAGTGTTTATCAAAATACTTGGCTCCTAAATTACTTGCATTTACCTCAAACCATCTATCTTTGTGCTCCATGTGACTCCATTTTGAAGTAAAGGTAGCACTAGCCAAACTCGGTATCGCAATTACCGGGAAATAAAGAACTCCCCATCTCTGAGTCTGAATATAGTGCCCATATTCATGGACAAAAAGATGATCCCTCCAATCAGCAACATAATTTTTGGGACCAAGAGAATAATGACCTATGGTAAAAGCACTATTTTGATTTTTAGTAACTCCAGAAAGAGCTAACATACCATCCATATCAGTAACTCCATCAACTAACCCGATAGTATTACATACCTGAGAGGCTAAATTCCCTATAATAGAATTTGCAATTCCGTAAGTCCATTTATTCAGGATTTGTCCAAAGTTACCTTTAAACATTCCCATATCAATTTTCCATGCGTTCACAGTTCTTGTCCAATTATATTGACTTACATTAAATCCATGGTTTACCATATTTCCAAAGAAATCAGTTACCGCATTGAATATAGTAAACAAGAAAAATTCACCATTGGAATCTTTGTATAAAAGTGGATTGTTTATAGTATAAGAATACCTATTAAAATTCTGCGGCATATCAGGCATTTGTACGTAGGGATCCGGAGATAAGAAACGTCCTAACGCCGGGTCATAGAGACGGGCGTTCATGTTAATGAGTCCGAATTGAGTCAGGTGTTCATGTCCCGTATATCCCCGTCCGAGGAATAACTCTGGTTCTTTTCCAGGCTTATAGATGTCATGAGTATCAGGGTCGCGAAGACGGCCCCATGCGTCATAGCTCAGCTCCTGAACAAGACTGCCATTAGCAGTAACCACTTGTATGACGCTTCCCAAATAATCCCGCAGGATATAAAAGACCTGACTTACGGAACCACTCTTTATGCAGACTGCAGGTGCATCATAGTACCCGCCTGACAGATAAAGGCTTTCTTTAACACCCTGTGCACTTTCATACAGTTCATAACATCCACCAAGGTAATAACGAGAGAACAAGTTGGTATTTTTATCAGATACAACCATCCGAACACGCTCTGATTCATCATCATAGACAAATGATGCTGTATAGTTGTTTTCAGAGATTGTATTGGGACGTGAAAATGACGTATAGGTTATTTCCTGTTCCCTGTATGGCACAGCATTTCCCGCAATATCTACTTCCGAAACGGCATACGGTTTATTTGATAGCCCATATTTGAATGTGCCTACATCACTTTTGTTGGTAATATTGCCTTTAATATCATAAGTTACGCTATTATCTCCGTATGAGGTGAGTCTGTTTATTCCATCATACGTGAAATCCTCAGTCAGTTTTCTCTTGTTATCCCTCCTTGTCTTTAAGTTAGAAGTTACAGGGTCAAATACATAGGAGAAGTCCTGATATGTCGTCGAGGAACCTGCAGCTTTCCGTCCAGTCGGTAAGCCGTAAGGCGTGTAATTATAGTTACGGGTTATATTACCGGTCATGATTTTTGTTGGCTGACCAAAAGGATTTTCCTCCAGAAGTTTGAATATCGTCTCAGTCCCATTCAGGTTTGTCTCTCTCAGATGCCCGTTAGCGTAAATATGGTTTTCCGTAGCCAGTACGTCGGATTTGGTAGTGTATTTTACAGAGCTTACATTGCCATCCAGATATGTGTATTCTTTCTGAAGCCAGACTCCATCTACCGTATTTCCTTTCCAAAGCTGGACTCTTCCAAAACTGTCATAGACATAAGATTTTGAAGTGCCGTTTGTCGAAGTTACGCCAACCAATTCATTGATGGCGTTATAAGAGTAAGTAGAGGTAAATTCTGGCATGGCTTTCTTCACAAGCCTCCCGTACATATCATATTCGTAGGAAATGCTTTTCCCATTGGCATCCGTTTCTTTTGAAACATTTCCATCCGCATCATATTCATACGCCGTATATCCCTTACTCGGATCTGATATCCCTATACGTCTTCTGAACTGGTCATAGCTGAAAGATGTCGTAATATTCCCCGGAACAACAACAGATGACGGTTGACCATCCACGTCAAGGTTATAAGTGACAGAACCTGTCGGGTCGGTAACAGAAACAAGATTATTCTGAGAGTCATAAGTGCGAGTAGTTAAAATATTATTTTCAACCGTCGTCACATTATTTCCACTGTAAGCATACGTAGTTTCCTTCCCTGAGGCTTCCTTACATGAAAGAATTCGATTATGGTCATCATAAGAATAATTGTTCCATAGGGATGGCGTATTTCCAAAGAATGGCAGGGATTGTTTTTCTACATTTCCGTAGCTATCATACAGCTTATCTATATGACAGACGGAACCATTAAACCGGGTTTCACCGTTCCTTACTTCCCGGTTCAAGGCATCATATACCTTTATGGTTGTCGGTTTTCCTGTTTGAAATGTACTCACTGCATACAGTCCATTCGTGCCTTCGGAAGACCACGCATAAGTCGTCGATTTATTTGTCTTATCAGGATAGTTTATCAGCGTTTCTCGACCAAAGGCATCATAAGAAAAGGCTGTCAGACCTCCTCTGTGGTCTTTTATGCTGTCAACTCGTCCATAATTATCGTAAGCGTATTCTTTTATAAGGCCCATTGGGTTTGTTACCTTAGCCAATCTTCCAAAATTATCATACAGATATACAGTCTTCGTATTATTCTTCGACTCATAAAGTTTTAATACTTCTGATATCGGATTACCATAAGTATCATAGCTGTAAATATATTGTTTGGACTGTTTTCCGTTGATATAATATACCTTTACGAATGGTTGTCGTTTAGTTTGTGCAGGTATATATTCCCTTTCTGAGTAGGTGGAATTTCCTTTGGTTTTTGTAATAGTCCTGTCTGTGAGGTAGCCAAGATTATATCCGTCAGTCACAGTTGAATACGACGAATAAGTATTGGTGTACTTGACATTATACCCATCAGAATAAGAAATATTCTCGCTTGTGGGGAAACCGTATGTATCGTATGTGTATGTTGATGTGGCGGTGAACCCCTTCAACAAATCTTTCTCGAGCTTCTCAGTCAAAAGAATCTTGGAAATTTTATTGGACTGTGTTGATACGGCATACGTATAATGCTTTTCCGATTCCGGTGAAATCTCGCTTTCCGGTAGGCTGAAATTATAGGGTTTGAAAGTCTGTACCGTACTATATCCACGTTTGTCTGTATGCGTTATCTGTTCAAATCCCCGAAATCCCAATCCCTGTCGGTGGAACACAGCATTCCTGTACGTATAATAGTTATTATCCACGAGATTGCCGTTCATGTATGTTTCTGTTGCGTTGATTACAGCCAGCGGCTCTTGAATATTGACATAGGGGAATTGGGCATCATATCCCTTTGTATATACATTAAAGATATTTTCGGTCTCATTGATAAAATGATATTCGTTTTTCTCCACGACTCCAAGGCTGTTGACAAGTCCCGTCATCATAGACTCTTTAGTGTCATTTCTGGTGAACGAATATTTCGTGACCTTCCCGTCTTTCAGACAAACCATCTGGCTGAAATTGTTATGTCCATTGATGTCTGTAGGAACCAATACGGACTTGGATGTAGGATAACTGTCATAAGAAACGCTACTACCTACATTGTTGTCTTTGGCTAAATAAGTAAAGAAGCCACTTGTATCATACTTGACAAGATCAGTCTTTCCATCGCCATTGATGTCCTGTACGATAAAGCCGGTATTGTCCTGGCTGCTTTTAAACGTACCGCTAAAAGAAGATTTGCTAAACAGACCGTTACCCATGGAGTTATACATTGTCCATGAATATCCTCCACCCGAAGTACTTGCCGGAGAGACCAGGAGATCCATCATTCCATCTCCATTATATTCCCCTACAAGAATGTCACGGTTCTCGAGTCCTCCCTTATTAAGCCCTGTATAGGTCATCACTTTCCTTGCGGAAATGGAACTTCCCACAGCGTCAAACGTATAAACGTTAACGCCGTTTTCATTAATATGGCATAAATCAGTCTTTCCATCCCCGTCGTAGTCCATTGCCAATAATTTATCAGTATGGTTCGCGGCCGCTTTAGGATCTAATTGCTGTACTCCGACGAACTCCACATTAAACGGTAAAACATGCCCCTGATATAATATTTTGTTATTCGGAAGGTCGAATATATAGCATTTGGACGGTTTACTCGTATCACCGAAAGGCTGGTGAACAGATACGGCCAGAATTTCCATCTTACCATCTCCATTGAAATCTCCCGTGTAATAGAACTTGGGTTGAATGCTTTTTTTACCATCCGCATCCTTATAGACCGTTGGGAATGAATATGTCCTGGAATAAAGCTTTCCCAGCCCAGTGTACAGATTTGAACGATAGACGGTAAAGGTCACCTGGTCATTGTCATTGACAACCAAATCATTTATCTTTATGACATATTCCTCTTATTTTCCTTCAATATCCGCACAAAGAATATCCACAAAACCAAGTTCCGTTTTTAAGTTAGGCATTGCTGATGCCCAACTGTCGTTCAGACCGGCATATAGAAATATTTTCTCATCTCCGGTATATTTGTTTTCAAAACGATTTTGTGAATGGCGTAACATCGTGCTATTTCGGTAATGTTTCCAATACGGATTAAGGTTTGGTAGAGCAATCAGACCATCAGCATCACTGTCGTAGTCAAACTTTCCTCTTGTAACCTTAATCGAACTTGGATTGTCAGCCACATACCATTCATATAATTGTGTCGTGCTTTTCGTAAATCCGGATGCCTTGCCTTCTCCATACATAAAAAGAAGAGGATTATAGGATTTTCCATTGGCAGCATAATCCACTTTTGTCAAGAGTGAGACATTATTCTGTGTCGTATAAGACAATGAATAAGTTCCCAAGTTCTGGGTTCCAAAATTGCAGGATATAGAATTCAATAATTGAGATTCATAGACTTTATAACCACCACAGAATGAGATGAGAGGGTCTTTGCGGGAGGTATAACTAAAGACTACGGAAGAACCGTTATAAGATATCTGTCTGATTCTATAATGAAAGTCAGAGTCATCATAGGCATACAAAATCTTATTTCCATTCAAGTCTGTCATACTTGTGATTGGATAATAAAGCTCATTAATAGAGTTAGTCGTATAGCCAAATACCCCCTTGTTGCCTTCCGGATAAAATACTTCAAAGTATTTCATTATATTACCGGAGTAATATCCCTTGGCTTTTATGTTCCCTTGTTCGGACTCATAAAGGATATAGCCGGAATAAGTGGCCAGCTTGACAAGCCTTATTCCATCAAGCACAAACGAGTCATTGTTATCCAGACTGACACCCTGCGTCTTGCCGTCATAATAGATGGACTTTCCTCCCCGTGAGATGGATGGAAGCCCAGATATAGACCAGCCAACTCCGACAACAGAGTTTCCTTGCTGACTGTTGTAAGTCAACGATAAATTGGGCTGGAAGCCTTTCATGCCCGGATATATATTTATGGGAATTTCGTATATCTTGGCTCCGCTTGGTGACGTTCCCGACTTTACGGCAATCTGTCCGACCTCCAGCGATGTATTTACAGCATAGGATGTCGGTACGTGTGTATTCGTTACAGAACGTGCCTGTAGCTTAGCCTGTCCCTCAACATTGGATAAAGCCTTAATTACGGCCGAATCCGCCTTTTCAATCCTTACGGGTGGATACAGCTTGGCATAGGCGGAATCCTCGTAATGCTTGTATTGTTCTTCAGTCCAATTTTTAAATCTGTCATCATCCTGTGTGTTCGCAAGTGTTTTTATCTGAGCAAGATGAAGGACTGTCTGTTCGGGTGCAGAAAACTCTTTAGACCAACCTATGCCTGTATTCAGTATAGACAGGATGCTTGCAATATATATTATTCGTTTCATGAGTGTTTGCTTAAAATTACTTTTTGATTATTTTCCAAGTCGTTTCCTTATTGTTTAAGGAAATATATAAGATGTAAATTCCGTTTGCCCGGGAACTAATGTCCAATTCCGTCCAAGGAGAAGAAGCATGTGTTGAGAGTATTTGTTGTCCGGATGTATTAAAAATGCGGAGAACACATCTGTCAGAATTTTCATAACCTGCAATTTCGATTTTTAATCTGCCCTTTGTCGGATTGGGGTATATCCGAATGTCTTTATCCGAGAGCATCTCCGAAAAGCATTCTGTTCTAGATGTCTCTTTATAAGAGGATTTTGCCTTCATTACAATTTCTCTCTTAATGCGATTGCCTGCGTTGTCATAACTATATTTGACACTTTGAGCTGATGCCGCATAAGGCATAACCCAGATGAGCAACATGGTTAATTTTTTCTTCATAGAGCTACATTTTAATTATTATTCTATTATAACAATAGTTCTTTAAAATTTGAGTATATGGCTACGCAGCCTTAGGCTGCCAGCCAATGAGTTCTTTGACAATCTTACTAATTAAAGTTCGGTTCGGTCGGCATCGGGACATGTCGAAAATTAAATTCGTATAGTTCGCATTGAACATCAACGACTTAACTTTTGCCATGGAATTGTCCATACCATTGTCTTTCATGAAGACCTTGGCGGCATTCAGTGAGGCGAACGATGCGTTGAACGCAAAGTCCAACTGTCTCTTGTGTCTTGCCTGACAATCCATAAGTCCCGTAAACTGCTTGCTGTCGCGATAGCAGAACTCTATCTGGAAACGAGTGCGGTATGTCTTCAATACTTCTTCACCCGTCATTGAGAGTTTTGTCGAGAAGAACAACTTGCACTTTCCACCGGGCATTCGCCAGATGACAAGTCGCACCCTCTTCTTCAGAGCCTTGGCATAAGCCTCGAGGGTGTACGCCTTTCCGTCCAGACCATCAATGTGCAGTTCTTCCACGCATGAGAGGTTGAGGTTTGCCAAGTCAATCTTGTCTCCCTTGATTCTTGGTCGTCCACGCCTCTTTTCCCTCTTGGGAATGTAATGCAGACAAGCGTTGTCACGGAAGCGGCTGACCAGATAGAAGCCAAGCTCCGACATGCCCTTCTCGAACGTGGATGTAGAGAAGAATGCGTCAGCCACTACTATATCAGTGATACTCAGCAGTTTTTTTGAATACCGTTTCATAACACAGATGTAATATTCGACGAGTATCTTGTTCCTCATCTTCAGCGAGGAGTTCCCTATTGTCTGATGGGCACGCAGCATCATGCACTTGTTGCTGGCAGCATCCAGCAAGCCGACGCCCATGATTTCAAGTCCGTGCTTCACCGCCCCTGCACATCCCGACCAGAACCGTCCGATATGAGGAGTCTTCTTGCCGGCCTTACTGATATAGCATGGGTCTATGGCAATGGCAAGTAAGCCATCCATGTCCAACACACGCCTTGCAAGAGACAGCTTCAATAGAAGCCAATCGATGCAGTCTTTCTTCTTGAGGTTAAAATTCTGACGATAGGTTTGCTCGCCGTGCTTGCCGTAACGAGCCATCTGTGTGAAGTTTATCTTTCTGGGTAGAATCATATATAAAGTCAGTATTTCGATGAGCAGAGTCTGGAAAGTTTTTGCTAACTTTGCACCAGATTCTCTCATTGATGTACGGATTGCATCCTTGAGGATCTCCTCATATTGGCTAAGTGGCTCTGAAATCATCATACTTTTAATGTCTTGAATCAACTGTAAAGGTACTAAAAATCAGGCACTTAGCCAAATTTGTTTAGTTATGTTTTGTTAATCAACTCGCTCATTTTCAAACAATTATGTGATTATTAACAGAGTATTGATCACGAGAATTGCGATTTATAAAACCTGCAATCGTATTGGCTAGGGTTGCCAATACAAGTTGACAAAGAAAAGTATCTATTTTCATAGGCAATTAGTTTTTACCATTGCCTCTCTTCTGTTTTGTATTCATATTAGTAATGTATGTACATCTTTATTACGAATTTCAGTTTGAATTTCATCCTATTTTATGGTTTCCCTTGTGAATTCTAAATGATATTTTCTAAGAATGCACTCGGCACATAAGCACTTGCAACAGTCATTAAACCATCAATGACAATACCTATTCGTTGCTGTCCTTGAAAACGTGCAACCTTTCCAATGACTCCCTTAAAGACACCCTCGATGACACGCACAGTTTGTCCAGCCTTAAATTTCTCTACGCCTGAAGGTACGAGGATGATGTCCTCTGCTTCGGATGCGCAGATGATTTTAAGACTTTCGATTTGGTATTCGGGGACAACAAGTGGTCGTTTGGTGATTCGTGCGCCTTCGTGGACGTGACGATAGTAAAAACGAAGGAATGGGAGATTTACGTTGTCGTAAACAAAGGTTTTGAGTTGTTCTTCTGTGCCGTAGGCGAAGAAGATATTGGGTAAACGTGACTCGATAACAATTTTGCGCTTACCTTTTACAAGTTTCACAACCTCGGTGGTAGGATAGAAAGCCGTGATGCCTTTGGCTGTCATATAGTCGTATGCCTTTTTCTCTCTACTATAAGTAGTGCGTAAAGCATACCAATGAGGAATTTCTTCCTCTTTTTGCACTTTAGACTTACTTAATATATGGACACTTCTGGTGGACACCCCTGTTTGTGAAC
>ERZ1023839.422-NODE-422-length-11438-cov-8.187560_pt1 | contig 11438 bp, 6 predicted proteins | sample MGYA00380383_ERZ1023839 | MGnify/ENA primary metagenome ERZ1023839 (study PRJEB33179, sample SAMN07449065) | human gut metagenome | biome: Human-gut; feature: Human associated habitat; material: Faeces | host: Homo sapiens | place: India:Kasaragod | collected... | reverse complement strand
CTGTACACGCACCGGTTCGTTGCCGTTGAGATAGAGCATATCACCACGACCGATGAGCTGGTTGGCTCCCGTTCTGTCGAGGATGGTCTTGGAGTCGATGGCCGAAGTTACCTTGAAGGCGATACGGCCCGGGAAGTTCGCCTTGATGTTACCGGTGATGATGCTGGTGGTAGGACGCTGGGTAGCGATGATCATGTGGATACCCACGGCACGTGCCAGCTGGGCGATGCGGGCGATAGGAAGCTCTACCTCCTTGCCGGCTGTCATGATCAAATCTCCAAACTCATCTATAATTACCACGATGTATGGCATAAATTCGTGACCATCAGTCAGTTTCAGTCTGTGGTTCACGTATTTCTGATTATACTCCTTGATGTTTCTGGCTCCCGCCTTCTTCAGCAGGTCGTAGCGGCTGTCCATCAGCACGCAGAGACTGTTGAGCGTTCTCACCACCTTGGTTACATCGGTGATGATAGGCTCCTCCTCATCCGGAACGGCAGCCATAAACTTGTTGGTGATGCGTGAATATACGCTGAACTCCACCTTCTTAGGGTCGATGAGCACCAGCTTCAGCTCGTTAGGATGCTTCTTGTAGAGCAGGGAAGTGATGATGGCGTTGAGACCAACAGACTTACCCTGACCGGTAGCACCGGCAACGAGCAGGTGAGGAATCTTCGCCAGATCCACCATGAACACCTCGTTGGTGATGGTCTTGCCCAGCGCGATAGGCAGTTCCATCTTGGTTTCCTGGAACTTCTTGGAGTTCAGGATGCTCTCCATGCTCACGATGTTCGCCTTGGCATTAGGCACCTCGATACCGATGGTTCCCTTGCCAGGGATAGGAGCGATGATACGGATACCCAGGGCAGCGAGGCTCAGGGCGATATCATCCTCCAGGTTCTTGATCTTGGAGATGCGCACACCCTCGGCAGGCTGAATCTCGTAGAGAGTGATGGTAGGGCCCACGGTGGCACGGATGGTCTTGATCTGTACGCCGAAGTTGCCCAGCACCTCGATGATTCGGTTCTTGTTGGCCTTCTGCTCCTCTTCGTCGATAGACACCTCCTGGTCGTCGTATTTCTTCAGCAGGTTGAGGGTAGGGTACTTGTATCTTGTGAACGGCTCCTTCGGATTGATAGGCGTATTGAGCACCTCGGCATTGCTTACGGTGTTGCTGGTAGCCTTCTCCTCTCCGGTAGCCACAGAGATATCCATTCCGATATGAGCCGAAGCGGCAGCGGCAGCAGCCATCTCCTGGCGCTCTCTTTCTGCGCGCTGGGCTCTGAGTTCACGCTGCTGCTGAATCAGACTCGGAGCAGCCACGTTCTTGTCGGCATCAGCCTGCTGGCTGTCATCGGCTGCGGCTGCATCGAGGTCGATTGGCGAGGCTGCCTTCTCATCCTCATCTTTCTGCTCCTCAGCCATCTGCTGCAGAGAACTTTCCTCGTTCTGGTCTGCTATCTGGTTTTGGGATGTCTCCTGAGTCTGAGAATTCTCGGAGTTCTCGTCCGTCTCATCCTCCTCATCCTGCACCGTACCCTGGGCAGCATTCCGGTAAGCTTCATCGATGGCATTATCCTCTTCCTGCTTCTCCCTATGGTTGGTAATCTCGAATTTCACCTTATTAGATATATAGCCGATAGGGTTGAGAGCCTTTCTCACGATGGTGATGGTCTCGGTGGTGATATAGGTGAGGAATGCGATCGCCACGAAGAGAAGGATGGCGGTGAGTCCCGGAGGACCGATGACATTCTCCAGGGTCTGGACCACATACATTCCGTGCTTTCCGCCCGGATTGAAGATGAGATTGCCGAAGATAGGGGTGAGGAACTTGGCGAAGGTGACGGATGACCAGATCATCACCACCATCATGCAGAAGAACCACTTCCAGAGATTCACGCGATAGACATTCATCAGCTGAAAACCCACCATTACCACGAAGCACGGTATCAGGAAGGCAGGGAAACCGAAGTTCACCGCCAGCAGCCAATAGGAGAGGATGGCTCCTATGGATCCGCAGTAGTTCTGGAACAGCTGCTGGGTGTTGGTCCATTCTCCGGGCCGCAGATTCTCCAGCAAGCTCTGGTCGGCAGCGCCCGTACTGAGGAATGAAATCATCGCCAGCATCATGACGACAGCAACTACAAGCAAGGCGAGTCCGAGGAAGAAATCGGTAATCGTATTGTTGAAAATATATTGTAAACCAATGGCTTCGCTAAATGATTTAGTTTTGCCTGATGTTCTTTTCTTTGCCATTTTTCTGTTTCTTTTTAATATTTAACTGCAAAATTAGCAAAAAAGATTGAGAAACGCTCCTTTTTTTCGGGATTTTTTGCTAATTTTGCAACTTGTAATGAATAAATAGCAGTAATGAAGATAATTTTCACTAGTTTCGAAAAGAAAACTATCAATAGTTTGCCTCGAATTCTCTTTCCTGGCAATATGATAGTGATAGATAAGGCTGAAGATACAGATGCCGCTGTTGAATATCTCCTGGGACAGGATATTCTGGGTGTGGATACGGAGACACGACCAAGTTTCTCCAAGGGTATGCACTTCCAGGTATCGCTGCTGCAGGTGAGTACCCGCGACACCTGCTATCTCTTCCGCCTGCATCTCACGGGTATGACACCAGCCATCATCCGATTCCTGGAGGATAAAAGGGTGCCAAAAGTGGGATTGTCTTGGCATGATGACCTCCTGCAGCTTCATCGCAGATGCGATTTCAAGCCGGGATATTTCATCGAGTTGCAGGATGTGGCTAAGAAATTCGGCATCAAGGATATGAGTCTGCAGAAAATCTACGCCAACCTCTTCCATCAGAAAATCAGCAAGGCGCAGCGACTCAGCAACTGGGAAGCCCAGGAGCTCAGAGAGGCTCAGTGCAGGTATGCCGCTACGGATGCATGGTGCTGCATTCATATCTACGAGGAGTTCAACCGGCTCAGCAAGGTTGACGATTACGAGCTGGTAGAGTTCTAGGTTGATGTATTCGATTTTTCGTAAATGAGAGAATTGATAGAACTTAAAAGACTATATAATATAATAATGTATAAGAACGTATATTTAAAGAAAGGAAAAGAAGAATCTCTCAAGAGATTCCATCCATGGATATTCTCCGGCGCTATCCAGCGCATGGACAATGATATAGAGGAAGGTGAAACCGTAAGGGTCTTCACTTCTGCTGGCGACTTCATCGCCATCGGTCACTATCAGATCGGTTCCATCGCCGTGAGAGTGCTCTCTTTCAGCGATGTGGATATCGACAACGAATTCTGGTGCGCCCGACTGGAGTCGGCTTACAGGATGCGACTGGCGGTAGGTATCGCCGGAAATCCAGACAACAACACCTATCGACTGGTGCATGGCGAGGGAGATAACCTGCCGGGGCTCGTTATCGACTGCTATGGTCCTACTGCCGTGATGCAGGCTCACAGTGTGGGTATGCACGTATGCCGTATGGAGATTGCCAAGGCGCTGAAGCAGGTGATGGGCGATGAGCTGCAGAACATCTACTACAAGAGCGAGACCACCCTGCCATACAAGGCAGACCTGCGCCAGGAGAATGGCTTTATTTTGGGTGGCGATGCCGATGATGTGGCTGTGGAGAACGGATTGAAGTTCCATATCGACTGGCTGCGCGGTCAGAAGACCGGTTTCTTCGTAGATCAGCGTGAGAACCGCTCCCTGCTCGAGCATTACGCCAAGGGCAAGAGCGTGCTCAACATGTTCTGCTATACCGGCGGATTCTCTGTCTATGCCATGCGCGGAAATGCCAAGGCGGTTCACTCCGTGGATAGCAGCGCCAAGGCGATCGAACTGACCAATGAGAACATCGCTCTCAACTTCCCTGGCGACCCACGCCACGAGGCATTCTGCGAGGATGCCTTCAAGTATCTGGATGAGCACGACCAGCAGTATGATCTCATCATCCTCGATCCTCCAGCCTTTGCCAAGCACCGTGCGGCGCTGCGCAATGCGCTGAAGGGATATACCCGCCTGAATGTAAAGGGCTTGCAGAGAATCAAGAAGGGTGGAATCCTCTTCACCTTCAGCTGCTCTCAGGTGGTTACCAAGGATAATTTCCGCAACGCTGTGTTTACTGCAGCAGCCCAGGCAGGAAGAAAGGTTCGCATCCTGCACCAGTTGCATCAGCCAGCCGATCATCCTATCAACATCTATCATCCTGAAGGCGAATACCTGAAGGGACTCGTGCTTTATGTGGAGTAAGCTCTGACAGCGTAAAAAGAGTAAAATCTCTATGTCAGAGTATATACGATGAAGAATGTAGAGTAAAAATACAATGAAGAAATTTTCAATCATGATATGTCTGGTTTCAGCACTTCTGCTGGGAATGGCCAGTTGCGGCGATTCCGAGCAGAAGCGACTGCGACTGAGCAAACAGGAGAAGGCCCGACTCGACAGCATCGACCGGGCTTCGCTCAAGGTGGGTGTGATGCCTACGCTCGATTGCCTTCCGGTATATCTGGCTTACGAGGACAGCATCTTCCTGAAGCAGGGAGTAACGGTACATCTCTATCGCTACAATGCGCAGATGGACTGCGATACAGCCATCGCCCGAAAGAGGGTAGAGGGTACGGTGACCGACCTGGTGAGAGCTGCCCGCCTGCAGAAGCAGGGCACACAGCTCTTCTATCCTGTCTCTACCAATCTGTACTGGCAGCTTATCACCAACCGCAAGGCGCGTATCTCGGAGCTGAAGCAGCTGTCAGACAAGATGATAGCCATGACCCGTCATTCTGCCACCGATTATCTCTCTACGCTTGTCATCGACAGCGTGAAGACTAAGTATGACGTATATCGCGTGCAGATCAACGACCTGAACATCCGCCTGCGCATGCTCCTCAACAATGAGATGGATGCCGCCTGGATGCCGGAGCCTTACGCCACACAGGCAAGAATGGCTAAGCATGTGGCACTGGCGGATAGTAGAGACAAGAACCTCCAGTTGGGAGTCATCGCCTTCCGCAGCAAACTGAAGACGGAACCCCGAAGAAAAAATCAAATCGACAGATTCGTGAAAGCTTACGACATCGCTGTTGATAGCATCAATAAGAATGGCGTACACCACTATGCCGCTTTACTGACCAAGTATTATGGTATTGATGCCCAAACCGTTAGCAATCTGCCAAAATTAAAGTACAGTCACGCTATGGAGCCTCGCCAGCGAGACCTTAAGGTGGCAGATATTAACAAATAAACAACTACAATTATGTCAGAAGAAGTAAATTTGTCAGAAGAGTCTAATAACCCAGAAGAAGTTCTGGCCCAGAAGGAGTTATTGGAGGATGTTGTTGAAATCCGTCAAATGATTCATCAGCAGCGTTTCGCCGAATGCAATCCAATGCTTTTTGCTATCATAAAAAACAGTCCGAACCATCAGCCGTATATACACCGTCTGGTGCAAGGTTTGCTGTCAACCGTTATCGCCAGTTTGAGTCTCTTCCAACGCAAGAAGATATCTACTGAAATGCTTGGCTTTCTCAAGCTGGATGCCAAAGCTGTAAAGGAGTTTAAAATCCCGGAAACGACACCTGAGGGTAGAGCGAAATTAGTCTCCGAAGCTATTTCTGAACTCGACCAGTTCCTGGTAGATATCGAGATGGATATCCGTTCAGAACAGGGTATTTTCAAGGATTTGAAAAAGCAGGGTGAGGAGATTGATATCAAAGAGGTGAAGTCAACCCTTGAGAAATTCGTTTCCCGAGAGGCGATGCTTTTCCTGAACCACGACCTCTCGAAGGAGGAGCAGGACCAGGCTTCAGCCCGTCTGTATCAGGAGTGGGAAGAGTATCGCGAAAAGATTTTCGACAGATTTGTCTCTTCTGGATATTGGAACGATGAGGAACGTGCTGCTGTCAAAGATACCATCCTTTCGCCTACAGTTGATTCCTTGACCTCTCAGCTGCTGGTGAGTGCCATCACGCTCTCTGCCGCCACCGTTTTCGATATGGGTAAATTCACTTTGCTCTACGATATCTACCGCCTGGCAGATGACGATGAGGTGAAGGTGCGTGCCCTCCTGGGATGGCTGCTGGTTTCTATGAAATCCAACAGCTACGAACAGCAGCCTGACTTCCGTAGCTTTGCAGAGCAGTTGACCGAGGATTGCAAGAATGATTCAGACTTGCTTGCCGAAATCATAAAAGCCCAGAAGATGCTTGCCGTGACTGTGTTCAGCGAACAGAAGTCTATCGACTATACCAATGACATCATGGCATCGCTGTCAAAACGTTTTCTCGGTGATCTGAAGGATAAGGTAGCCGATTTGCTGGAGGCTGATGAAGATATGCGAAATATCTTCGGAATCGATGAAGACGAGGAAACTTCGGAAGAGAGTCCTATCCGTTCTGTCGATATCAATACCGACGAGGATGGAATCGATAATCTCGACGCAGATATAGAGAGTCCGCTCTCTATGGATGAAATGATGGATAAGGGCATCGATATCCTCTTGCCGCAGTTTAAAATGTTACGAGACCAGACAGAGTTCTTTACTCATCTGTACAATTGGTTTATGCCTTTCTATCTGAAGAATCCTCATATAACCGAGGCTCTCGGATTCGTAGATGAGAAGAGAAAGTTCTGCAAGGCTTTCTGTTCTACTGCAAGGTCATGTCCTGCCGATGCCTATTCCCTGGCAAACCTGATCGTTTCTCATCCTAATGAGATACCGGAGAATATTGTTGACTGTTACGATGACCCTGAGGATGAGGGAGATGGCAGCGAGTCTGCAGATGAGGAAGAGATTGTTAATGAATTTTTTAAAGAGCCTGGAGAGCATCGTGCAAAGCGTATCCGTATCAACTACATCCGCAACCTCCTGCGCTTCTCCAAGTTCTATACAGCGAAGGATGAAATCTTCAATATCCTCGACGAGCTGGATGATGACAAACCAGCCTATGCCGTCTTGGCGGGTCCTCTTTTCCAGGATGAATTCTTCGATAAGTACCGCATGGCTATAGCCCGCTATTCCTTCCGCCGCGAGTTCCCTGACCTGGTTGAAGTGATGCTGGAAGGTGTACCATGCGACACGCTGGAGATGCACTTCATGAAGGGATGGGTATGTATGCAGAAGGGAGACAATCATAGTCTCCGCATGGCTGTTGATCACTTCAAGAAGATGCTGAAGATAAAGCCTGACATGAAGCAGGTATATCTGCAGTTGGGCATCTGCTATCGTAATCTCATCCAGGTGGATGAGTATCTGGAGAATTTCGACAAGCTGATGGAGTTCAAGGATTCATTCTCAGAAGAGGAACTCTTCGAGTTGAAACTGGATAAACTGAAGTTCATCGTCATGAACAACAGATTTGAAGAGGCGATGCCGCTGGCTTACGAGCTGGATTATACCCATCCGGAGAATCAGATGGCGGGAGCCTTGCTCACACAGCTGCTTATCAAGATAGGTGGCGAACATGCGGAAGAGAACTTCCAGAAGGCTCATCTGCGCCTGGATGAATATTTCGCCGAGGTGAACGAGCTTTTCGGTAGTTTCGAGAAGATGAAAAAAGAGGGTAAGGATACGAAGAATATGATGATGCAGGCGATGGATCTCTTCTTCAAGATGATGAAGAATGATAAGGCTGCCGAAGCGTACAACAACTATTCGCTTGGTCTCCTGGCATTGATAGAACATCAGCCGAAAAAGGCTATGGGACCTTTCTTCAGGGCTTATGCCTATTATGTAGAAAAGGATGAGAATGTATTCTTTGAAGCCCTTAAGGAAGACTATAAATGGTTGAAGAACTATGGATGTTCTTACACTGATTTGATGATTATCTATAATCAGGTAGTGGCTGAACACCAGAAATCGCAAGAAGAAATAAAGAAGTATGCCGATAAATCAGAATAGAAATAACAATAACAAAACACAGATAGATACCAACTACGCCCACCTGCAACCGCAGGCGGTGGAGTTGGAGAAGGTGGTTCTGGGTGCATTGATGATTGATACCGATGCTTTTTCGGTGGTATCCGAGATGCTGAAACCCGAAACCTTTTATGATCCGAGACATCAGAAAATCTACGAGGCGATTCAGACCATGAATATGGAGGAGCGCCCCGTGGATATCATGACCGTTACGGATGAACTCACCAAGATGGGCGCCATCGAGAAGGTGGGTGGAGCCGGTTACCTGATGGAGATTTCCTCGCAGGTGGCTTCGGCTGCCCACATCGAGTACCATGCCCGAATCCTGGCGCAGAAATATCTGCAGCGACAGCTCATCCATTATGCCGGCGACATTGAGACCCAGGCGTATGATGAAGGTGTGGATGTAGATGAACTCATGCAGCATGCCGAGGGTGAGCTCTTCCAGCTCTCTCAGGGTAACATGAAGCAGGATTATACCCAGATTGATCCGGTGATCAAGGATGCCGTGGATATCCTGCAGCGTGCTGCCCAGAACAAGGGCGGACTCACGGGTATTCCTACCGGTTACCAGCAGATGGATGATATGACTTCCGGATGGCAGCCTTCCGACCTGGTAATCATCGCCGGACGTCCTGCCATGGGTAAGACTTCCTTCGCGCTGAGTATTGCCAAGAATGTTGCGGTGGATCACGGGGTGCCTATCGGATTCTTCTCGCTTGAAATGAACAACGTTCAGCTGGTCAACCGTCTTATCTCGAATGTCTGCGAGATTTCGGGTAAGAAGATCCTGAACGGTCAGTTGGATCCAAGCGAGTGGGAGCGACTGGACAAGAAGATCCGTTCTCTCACGGGTGCACCTATTTATATAGATGATACTCCGGGCCTCTCCGTCTTTGAGTTGAGAACCAAGGCGCGCCGACTGGTGAGAGAGAAGGGAGTGAAGCTGTTGATGATTGACTACCTCCAGCTGATGAATGCCAACGGAATGAAGTTTGGTAGCCGTCAGGAAGAGGTTTCCACCATCTCTCGTTCCCTCACGGGTCTTGCCAAGGAGTTGAATATCCCGGTACTCGCCCTCTCTCAGCTCTCGCGTAACGTAGAAAACCGTGAGGGTCTTGAAGGAAAGCGACCTCAGTTGAGCGACCTCCGTGAATCCGGAGCCATCGAGCAGGATGCCGATATGGTACTCTTCGTTCATCGTCCGGAATACTATCACATCTATCAGGATGAAAAGGGAAACGATCTCCACGGTATGGCGCAGATCATCATCGCCAAGCACCGTAAGGGTGCCACCGGAGATGTACTCCTGAACTTCCGTGGCGAGTTCACCCGCTTCCAGGATCCTACAGATTCCTATACTCCAGTACAGGAGGGTGGCGAAATCATGGGTTCCAAGATGAACAGTGGGGCTTCTGATGGAATGATTGCCAGCGGTGCCATTCCACCTCCGCCTATGACAGGACCTGACGGTCCGTTACCTTTCTAGTTGAAAAGAGAATAATTTCGTACCAGAACGTTCTTTTTTAGAATAATCTGGCATAAAAACGGCACATTTCTCTAGATTTTGGGTAAAAAATAGGTGAAAAATGGCAATTTGATAGATTTTCTATTAAAAAAGTTATAAATTGTTTGCGTATATCAGAGAAAATGATTACCTTTGCCAGCGATAAATATATAACGTATAAAAATAGAAAAATATGAGAGCATTAGCGTTGAATATTACAAGCATTATTATTATTCGACTTCGACTGCAGCATGTAGGCGGAAGTGATAAGGTGTGCGTATAGTTCAGCGGTTTGGATATATTAAGCCTTTCTACACTTCCGTATATGGGAGTGAGAAAGGCTTTTTTAATTCCCAGCTCTTTACGCCCTTGCCAAAAGTAAGGGCGCAATGTTGCCCCTAAAGGGCAAAAGCTTTAATTAATAAGAGAAATAAAAATATTTAAGAGATATGAGTGACAGATTATTTATTTTCGACACAACCCTTCGTGATGGCGAACAGGTTCCAGGATGCCAGTTGAATACCGTAGAGAAGATTCAGGTAGCTAAGGCTCTGGAGCAGTTGGGCGTTGATGTCATTGAGGCTGGATTCCCTATTTCAAGCCCGGGTGACTTCAATTCCGTAGTAGAGATTTCCAAAGCTGTAACATGGCCTACCATCTGTGCGCTGACCCGTGCGGTGGAAAAGGATATCGACTGTGCTGCCGAGGCGTTGCAGTATGCTAAGCATAAGAGAATCCATACGGGTATCGGTACCAGCGATAGCCATATCAAATATAAGTTCAATTCCAATCGCGAGGAGATCATCGAGCGTGCCGTGGCTGCTGTCAAGTATGCCAAGAAGTATGTGGAAGATGTTGAGTTCTACGCTGAGGATGCTGGCCGTACCGACAATGAGTATCTGGCTCGCGTGGTAGAGGCTGTCATCAAGGCAGGTGCTACCGTAGTTAACATTCCTGACACCACCGGCTATTGCTTGCCGGATGAGTATGGTACCAAGATCAAGTATCTGATGGATCACGTTGACGGCATCGAGAATGCATGCATCTCTACCCACTGTCACAACGATCTCGGTATGGCTACTGCCAATACCCTGCAGGGTGTATTGAATGGTGCACGCCAGGTGGAGGTGACCATCAATGGTATCGGTGAGCGTGCGGGTAATACATCGCTTGAGGAAATCGCCATGATTCTGAAGTGCCACAAGAATATCAATATTGATACCAATATCAATACCACCAAGATTGTTCCGATGTCTCGCATGGTGAGCAGCCTGATGAACATGCCTGTTCAGCCTAACAAGGCGATTGTGGGTCGCAATGCCTTCGCTCATTCTTCTGGTATCCACCAGGATGGCGTGCTGAAGAATGTCCAGACTTACGAAATCATCGACCCTAAGGATGTGGGATTGGATGATAACGCCATCGTATTGACAGCCCGCTCGGGTCGTGCGGCATTGAAGTATCGCCTCCACGTTAACGGCGTGAATGTAGATGACGAGGAGAAGCTCGACAAGATCTACAAGAAGTTCCTCCAGTTGGCTGACAAGAAGAAGGAGGTTACCGACGAGGATGTATTGATGCTCGCTGGTGCTGATTCTGCCGATAAGCATGGCGTACAGCTCGACTGGTTGCAGGTAACTACCGGCAAGGGTGTGAAGAGCGTGGCAAGCATTGGCTTGAACATCGCTGGTCAGAAGTTCGAGGCTGCTTCATCTGGCAATGGTCCTGTGGATGCTGCCATCCGTGCCCTCAAGAAGGTCATCACCAAGGAGATGAACCTCAAGGAGTTCACTATCCAGGCGATTGACAAGGGTTCAGACGATGTGGGTAAGGTTCACATGCAGGTGGAGTACGATGGTCATGTATATTATGGCTTCGGCGCAGATACCGATATCGTAACCGCTTCGGTAGAGGCTTACATCGACTGTATCAACAAGTTTAAGGTAAGATAAAATTAATTCAGATAAATATATAACAAACAGGATATTATGAATACATTATTCGACAAGATTTGGGACAAGCACGTTGTCCAGATTG
>ERZ1023839.416-NODE-416-length-11543-cov-11.651027_pt1 | contig 11543 bp, 10 predicted proteins | sample MGYA00380383_ERZ1023839 | MGnify/ENA primary metagenome ERZ1023839 (study PRJEB33179, sample SAMN07449065) | human gut metagenome | biome: Human-gut; feature: Human associated habitat; material: Faeces | host: Homo sapiens | place: India:Kasaragod | collected... | reverse complement strand
ACCCCAACCTTGGCAAGGTTGTGCTCTACCAACTGAGCTATTTCCGCGTTACTTAATTGCGAGTGCAAAGGTAATATAATTTCCCGGTTCCACCAAATGGATTTACAACTTTTAAGAAAAAATACGCCATTTTTCTTCAAAAAGGTGCTTTTTTTCTCGTAAAAACCTAATTTCCTACTGTCAGCACGCTGCCTATACCTGTGTAGGTTACCCGATATTGCATCAGCATCTTGTCTTCTTTTCCCTGTCCACCGCTTGTGATGGTACCATTTTCAAGGCTATATACTCTTTTACACTTGTTGCAGATGACCGATTGTCTGTTGCCTGTCCACTCCAGCGGATAGTTGGTGCCGCCATATTGCAGGATGCAGTTCAGGCATTGCCTGTCCCATGCTACATAGCCATTGAAGTTGGATGTGCCGAGGATGAAACCATTCTTGGTAGCATCCTTCAGGTCGTTTCCTGCTCCCAGATAGCTATAGTTGGCATAGTTTTCCTTGGCAGTAGAGAGGACGATGGTTTCAGTATGGCTCTTGCCATCGTTCAGGGTGGAGTAGATATTCCAGGCGCCATTTACCTTTTTGGCACTAATCATGGTGTAGGTGCCGGCTCCTTGGAGAGCAGTCTCTATGCTGCTTCCCGGATGGTAGATGGTTCGGAAGATAAACTGGCATGGGTATCGGGTGCTGATGCTGTTGTCTGCATCGCAGGATGTCAGAAGCGAGGAGGAAAGAATGAGACAGATACACAAAAAGGTGAAGAGCACAGCTTTTGCTGCCATACTCTTCACCTTATTATATATATGATTATATATAGATGTTTCTTTCTTCATTGAGTTCAAAAAGATTCTTATGTATTAAGAGATTTCTTTGATTTCAAGATTCTCTTTGATTTCAAGGGATATCCTTTATTTCAAGAGATTCTTTTCTGCATTCTCCATACGCTCGAAGTGGAACTCAGAGAGAGTCTGCTCCATAAGTGCCTGGATCTTGTCGTTGCAGAGATTGCCGATACTTCCTTCATGGGTATGATGGATATCCTTGTTTGGCTTGAATTCACCAGCTTCAATCTCTAATCCCACAGTCTTGTAAGCATCACGGAAAGGCATTCCGTTAGCGGCAAGCTGATTTACTTCCTCAACAGAGAACATCGGATCATAACGAGGATCATCAAGGATGTGCTCGTTAACCTCCATCTTGTTGATGATGTAAGCAGCCATCTGCAAACAGTCTTTCAACTCATCGAAAGCAGGGAGGAATACTTCCTTGATAATCTGAAGATCACGGAAATAACCCACAGGCAGGTTGTTCATGATGAGCATGACCTGCTGTGGCAAGCTCTGGAGCTTGTTGCTCTTGGCACGAATAACCTCGATTACGTCTGGGTTCTTCTTGTGAGGCATGATGCTTGACCCGGAGGTACACTCCTTAGGCAACTTCACGAAGCCGAAGTTCTGACAGTTGAACATGCAGGCATCGAAAGCCATCTTTGCCAGGGTTCCTGCCACGCTAGCCATGGCGAAAGCTACGTTGCGCTCCATCTTTCCTCTACCCATCTGGGCATAGACTACATTATAGTCCATGCTGTCGAAACCGAGCAATTCGGTTGTCATGGTGCGGTTCAGAGGGAAAGAGCTGCCGTAGCCTGCTGCGCTACCCAATGGGTTGCGGTTGGTCATGCGGTAGGCAGCCTGAAGGAAGAGCATATCGTCTGCAAGTCCTTCTGCATAAGCGCCAAACCAGAGTCCGAAAGATGAAGGCATAGCCACCTGGAGGTGGGTATAGCCCGGCATCAATACGTTCTTATATTGGTTGCTCTTCTGAATCAACTCGTCGAAGAGGATCTTGACAGCATCCACAATCTCCTTCAACTCGTGACGGGTGAAGAGCTTGAGATCTACCAAAACCTGATCATTGCGTGAGCGTCCTGAATGAATCTTTTTGCCCATATCGCCCAGTTTCTGGGTGAGCATCAATTCTACTTGGGAATGAACATCCTCCACGCCGTCTTCGATGACAAATTCGCCTTTTTCGGCGATGGCGTAGATATTCTTCAATTCTGCGAGGAGCTGGGTAAGCTCATCCTTTTCCAAAAGTCCGATGCTTTCGAGCATGGTGATGTGTGCCATACTGCCAAGCACATCGTATTTGGCGAGATAGAGGTCGAGTTCACGGTCGCGACCTACGGTGAATCGTTCGATTTCCTTGTTTACTTCAAAGTTCTTTTCCCAAAGTTTATGTGCCATAATTTCTTTATTTTTAATCCTGGTAAGGAATCATCGCCAGTGCATCAGCAATCTTCTCGATGCCTTCCTGCAATGGCTTCTTCACCATACCCTTGATAAACATATTGAGCTCAGCCTTGATGGTGAGTTTCATCTTGCAAGAAAATTCTCCTGTAGGGAGCAGCTGAATCCAGAAATTGAATGGGATAGGGCTGTTCTCTGTTTCAAACTTGATGGTTTTTGGAAAATCTCTGTCGATGATGCGCATCTTCAGGTCGCCCACCATAGGAGCGTTGATAGTGATGCTGTCGCTGTCGAATCTCAGGTCCTTGAGTTTCTCCATTTCCTTTCTCTTGTCCTCAGGAATCTGGTCTTTCACCTGCTCGAAGCGATCTTTGAGTACCTGCAGGTTGTTGAGGTCGCTCAAAGTATTAAAAACAGATTCCTGCTTGTGAGGAATCTGTTTGATATTACTTTCGAATGTACTTGTACTCATTATTGATGGGTAAAAAATTACTTCTTCCAGTTAGCTGGATCCTTGCGCCACTCGTGGAGCAACTCTACGTCTTCCTGCTTGATGTAACCCGTCTCGAGAGCCTCTTCTACCACGTGCTCGTAGTCTGTAAGAGTAACCAACTTCACGTTAGCATCAGCGAAGGCCTTCTCTGCTACAGGGAAACCGTAAGTGTAGCTAGCTACCATACCTACAATCTCGTTGCCGTTCTTGCGGAGAGCCTCTACAGCCTTGAGTGAGCTGCCGCCTGTAGAAATCAAATCCTCTACAACAACAACCTTAGCCTTAGGATCGAGCTCACCTTCGATGAGGTTCTGCATACCGTGATCCTTTGGTTTAGAACGAACGTAAACGAAAGGCAAGTTCAATTCGTCTGCCACCAATGCACCCTGTGCGATAGCGCCAGTAGCTACACCAGCAACAGCGTCAGCCTCTGGGAACTGCTCCAGAATAGCGTGTACGAGTTCGAGCTTCACATAGTTGCGGAGTTCTGGGAAAGAGAGGGTCTTGCGGTTGTCACAATAGAAAGGAGACTTCCAACCAGAAGCCCAAGTGAAAGGATCGTTAGGCTGCAATTTGATAGCCTTAACCTTCAATAACTTAGATGCGAATTCTTTCTTTAGCTTGTCCATAATCTTATAAGGATTAAATAATTATAATTTATATCTGCAAAGGTACGACAAAAAAATGATTAATCATCATAAATGGCTTATTAATTATAGATTTTTAATCGTGTGTCCATCCGATGGTGGTGATGCTGAATTTCATCTTGCCTGCCTTCTGCAGTTCTTTGCAGCAGGAGATGAGGGTGGCGCCTGTGGTGCAGACGTCATCGACGATAAGCAGATGCTTGCCGGCAAGATCGGTGATGAGATGTTTGCCGTCTTTGTCGTGATAGGTATCTGATAACTGGAATACATGATTTACGTTTTCCAGTCGTTGCCATCTGTCCTTTTGGGTTTGACTTTCGGTGAAGGTTACTCGTCGGATGGCATCTGTGATAATGGTGAGATGGGTTCTTTCCTGTATTCCCCTGGCTATTTTCTCGCTCTGATTATAGCCGCGGGTCTTCCTTCTTGACTTCGTGATGGGAATAGGGATGATGGCATCTATATCCTTGAAGAAGTCTGATTCGATACCTTTGCTGGCGATGAGTCTTCCCAGATAGTTTCCGGTATCTGGACGATGATGGTATTTCAGTTTGTAGATGATGTAACTTGGATTGGAGTGGCTGTGATAATAGAAGAGGGCGGCGCATTTTTCGATAGGAATGCGCCCCCAGAACATCTTAGCCATATTGTTCTCGTAGGGGTCTTCCCAGGTTGGGGTAATCGGGAGGTCCTGGAGACAGGTGGCGCATAGCATCTCCTCTGTGCCCAACAGTCGCTCATCGCAGATGGCACAGTAACGGGGAAAGAGAAAATCTATGATGTTTCCTAACAGGCTGAGCTTCATATTGTTACTTTGAACTTTGAGTTTTGAACATTGAACTTTATGATTAGCTTCTAATGTTTACTTTGAATTTAAAACCTTTAGAAGTCGTCTTCGAAATCGATGTCTCCCAGATCTTCTTCTTTCATTTTGTCGATGCATTTGTGAATCACATCCATACCATAGCCTCTGCCGAGGGCGAAGCGGATGAGTTTCATCGAGCGTTCGTAGTCATTTTTGGCTTTGATGTTTTTGTATTTGTTTTTTAGGAGAGGGAGGAGGGTTTCCAAATACATGTCGTCCTCGATTTCTTCGAAGATTGGGTCGGAGATTTCCTTCGGAATGTGCTTCATCCAGAGAGCCTGTTCCACTTTCCTGCGGCCCCATTTATTGTATTTTATCTTGTCGTTGATAAAGAAGCGGGTGAATCGCTCGTCGTCGATGAATTTCTTCTGGGTCAGGAATTCCATATTTCGGGCGATGGCATCCTCTGGGAGTTCCCACTTCTTCATCTTGTCGAGCATTTCCTGCGAGCAATGTTCGGCTTGAGTGCAGAGAGTGGTGAGTTTCAGGAGTGCCTGCTGCTCAGTCATCGGCTTTTTATACTTTGAACTTTGAGATTTGAACATTGAACTTTATGATTAGTTATGTTATTGTTATTTTGTGCTTTTTGCTCGCATCATTCTCTTCTTTCCGAAAGCATCTTCCTTGGTTTCTATATCCTTGAAATCAAGTTTTAGCAGCATTTCCCGGGTCTCCTTTTCGTAGATAGGATTAATCTCGAAGTATAATGCTCCTCCGGATTTGAGTGCTGAAGATGCATATTCGGCGATGGCTCTGTAGAATTTCAGCGGGTCTTCATCGGGAACGAAGAGGGCGAGGCTCGGTTCGTGCTCCAGCACATTCTTTTCCATATCCGCTTTCTCCTTTTCGCAGATATAAGGAGGATTGCTCACGATGAGGTCTGCTGCTTCTGCTGCTTTTGGCAAAGCCAATGCATCCTGATGTTCTATTCTGACATTTCCGGCTTTCATCATTTCCACATTTCCTTGTGCTATTCGGAGGGCATCTTCCGAAATATCCCATCCTGTAACCTTAGAATTAGGAATGTTGAGTCCTAATGTGATGGCAATGCAGCCGGAACCTGTGCAAATATCAAGAATCCGCCTGGCGTCGTCTGTCGCCTGAGGAGAATTTCCCGAAGAATCTTCTGGAGAATCTTCTGAAGAATCTCCCGAAGAAACGATTGATTTTTCGATCATATCCTTCTCTATCCATTGGCAGAGTTCTGCGGTTTCCGGTCTTGGAATCAGCACGCCTGGCTCCACACGAAAGGTCCTGCCGGCAAAGTCGGCTTCGCCCAAAACATACTGCACAGGTTCTCCTTTTTGCAGTCTTATGATAATTTCTTCCAGTTTTCTTTCCTCGTCTGCAGATAATTCATTAACTTTGCCGCAGATTATGTCGGTCAGAGTCATTCCGTACTTCACATCAAGCACGGTGCGGACGATAGCCTGTGCTTCGCCAGCATCATAAAGTGAGGTGAGGGATTGCCAAAGTTGCTGATACGTTTTCATCTTGATATTGCTTGTTGCGATTTGATTTGAGAGCAAAGGTACGACAATTTATCGAAAATGAGTAAGAAAAACGAAGAAAAATAGGATATGGAACGAAATAAAGTATCTTTTCTGAATCCGCTGACGGGCGAACCGCTTAGCCAGCAGGAGATAGATGAAATGTTCATGCGCCGCTGCCTGCAGTTGGCTAAGAACGGTAGGCAGAATGCGAAGCCTAATCCGATGGTGGGCGCCGTCATCGTGAGCGAAGAGGGCAGAATCATCGGCGAGGGCTATCATGTAAGATGTGGTGAGGGGCACGCTGAAGTCAATGCCTTTGCTTCTGTGAAGCCTGAAGATGAGCATCTGTTAAGCCAAGCCACCATCTATGTGAGTCTCGAACCCTGTTCTCATTATGGCAAGACGCCTCCTTGTGCCGACCTTATCGTAAGAAAAGGTGTAAGGAGATGTGTCTGTGGCTGCGTGGATCCTTTCGCCAAGGTGCAGGGGCGGGGAATCCGGAAGATTCGCGAGGCAGGAATCGAGGTAACAGTAGGCGTTCTGGAGGCGGAATGCCTCGAACTGAACAAGCGCTTCATCACCTTCAATACCCATCAGCGACCATACATCATCCTGAAATGGGCGCAGACTGCGAATGGTTTTCTGGATAATAATTATCAGGGAATGGCGATTTCTACGCCATTCACCAAGATGCTCTCCCACAAGCTTCGTGCCGAGAACGACGCCATCCTGGTAGGTAGAATCACCGATGAGCGTGACCATAGCCAGCTCACCGTGAGAGACTGGAGCGGCAAGGATCCGATGCGACTGGTCATCGACCACCATCATCCTTGTTTCGAGGGCTTGGATTTCTCCAAGGGTAAGGAAGAGGTATTGAAGCAGATGATGCAGTACCTATATAATAATAAGGTGCAATCGCTGATAGTAGAAGGTGGCGCCATCACCCATCAGGCTTTCCTCGATGCCGGATTATGGGATGAAATCAGGGTAGAAACATCTTTATCCACATCTGTGGAAAACGTGGTAACTGCCGGAACAGCAGCACCAAAGCTTCCTCATAACATCCGGTTAGTGAGCCATGAAGCGTATGATGGAAACATCATCAATACCTATGAGCGCCAATAGTTTCATAGGAGCAATAAAGCTAATCATAAAGTTCAAAGTTCAACATTCAAAGTTCAAAGTAAAAAATGAGCAATAGATTTACATCGCGCCTGAGCGATAACGATGATTTCAAGAGAGACGAGTTGATTCGCAAGATAGAGCACGCCGTGGAGCACATGACGCTCGCAGAACTGGAAGCCCTATCGTATGACATGTTTACCAAGGGTTACATCCAGGATTACTAAACATTCAGGCATAAGACAATATATAAAAAAGGTGAGGGTGTGTCATTATTCATCGGATTACGCGGAATAAACGGAACCTTAACCGCCTTCCTCGGATTACGCACGGATTTTAAACGGAAACTCGACCTGACGGTCGTGGCGATACCCCCTAAAGCTGGAAAAAGCCAGCCTATACGGCGCTAGCCCAATGGCCGTAAGGCCAAATCCGTTTAAATTCCGTGCGTAATCCGTGAAGCAAGAATGTTCCGTTAACTCTGCGTAATCCGATGAAGAAAATCGATAAAGAAACGAAAAAGAGGGTGTGTCATGGACTTATGACACACCCTCACCTTTTTTATATCTTATTCTTTATTTCCTTTATTTCGCCATTGGAGTGAAACGCAAGGTGAACTCATGAGCTCCTGTCGGAGTCATGTACTGTGGCAGACAAGAGTCACCACCACAGCTGCGGTTACCGATGCCACGCTGCCAGAAATCGAAGTGAGCGAAAATCTGGTTAGAGCGTACCAGGTCGTAAGGATGCTTGCCACCATAGAATACGTCGTAGTTGAACTGGGCATCATCGAAGTGAGACAACGAGAAGGCTACCATGCCCTCGGTGGTAATCTGCAACTTCGTGCTGTTGTTGTCCAATGTCAACTGGCGCAGGCCCTGGCGGTCGCCCATGGTCTGAGGAGCACTCTGCTCTTCGAACATGCCATCCACGGTGGTCTTGTACAAACCTAACAACGAACCTCTCTGGCGGTCGATGTAGTTGCTCCAAGGACCCTTGGCATAATACTCTACATTCTCGAAACCAGGAGCAAACTGCATGGCAATACCAATTTTTCGGGTTTCCTCAGAAGAATTATTGGTAGTCACCTTCATATCCACGGTTCCGTTAGGATAGATGATGTAAGCAATCTGGTGAGTATCCTTACCGTTGGTAACGGCAGTTTCCACAACCACGTTCTTGTCCTGCTTCTTAGGAGCCTTCACCATCATCTTCTTGCCGGTGAGTGCACCCTCTTCCTTATTCTCGTTCTCGGCAACACCACCTGTAGCACCCAGGTTCACGTTGTCGTTGGCGATGCGGCGGAAACCGTTGAAGTCAGGACCTGCATTAGGCTGAACGAGCTGAGTATTGCGATAAGTCCAGTTGGCGAGGGTTCCATCCTCTGCGAATGTGATGCAGAAATCCTTGCCGGTGATGGTGTTATCCTTCACCTTCAGCTTGCCCTTCTCCTGGATGGCTGGCAACTTGCCATGGTCTTTCTGTACGAAGGTTGGGTCGGCAACAGATGTGCCACCTGCGTTCTCTGCAGAAAGCTTGAACTGCTGCTGAGCCATCATATAACCCTGCTTGCTCCATGAAGTTGACTTCTTCAGAACGAGGCTGAAGGTGATGACATACTCTGCCTTATCATCTACAGCGGTGGTGTATGGGATGTTGATATCGCAGGTCTTGCCTGGCAATACAGATGGGATAGTCACCAGGTTCTTCTCTACAGAAACGCCATTGCGGAGCACCTCGTAGCTGAGATCATAGATGTCGGCAAGGTTGGTGAATGCGCACTTGTTCTTCAAGGTGAGTACGCGGCTGTAGAAAGATTCGAAGTTCACGTCTCTATAAACATACTTCACCTCGGTGAGCTTAGCCGTCCACTCTCTGCCTGGAGTAATGATACCGTTGCTCATGAAGTCGCCCTGGAATCCTCTGTAACCGTTGTTCATCTTGGTATAGTCGTAACCGGATGTGTAGTAGTGGAGTCCGGTCTTAGGATCCTTCAGAGGAAGACCCTTGCGGATGCGGCGTGTATCGTAGATTCCCTGGTCAACCCAGTCCCAGATGCAGCCACCGGTAATACCTGTACTTGCCTCGATGAGGTCCCAGTATTCCTGCAGGTTACCTACAGCCTGACCCATTGCGTGAGCATACTCACAGATAAAGTATGGCTTGTCGTTGAGGCCGTTCATCTGCTTCTTCACTACCTCGATTCTTGGATACATGTCTGAACCGAAGTCAGAGTACTTGGCACCGTGATTGTAGCCCTCGTAGTGAACCCACGCGTCGCGACCAGGCAAAAGCTCCTTCACCTTATCGTAGGTAGCCTGGAAGTTGTCGCCACCGCCCGACTCGTTACCGAGCGACCAGAATACCACGCTAGGGTGGTTGCGGTCTCTTAATACCATGCGCTCTGTGCGGTCAACATAAGCAGCGCGCCAGGTAGGGTTGTTGGAAAGTGAGTGGTTGTTGTGGCACTCTACGTCAGCCTCGTTCATGCAGTACAATCCGTAGTAGTCGAACATGGCATACATCTTAGCCTGACGAGGATAGTGGCTGGTACGGACGGTGTTCACGTTAGCCTGCTTCATCAGGATTACGTCGCGAAGCATGGTCTCTACGTCGATGGCGTGACCATAGAGTGGGTGAATATCCTGGGTGTTGACACCCTTGAAGAATACTCGCTTGCCGTTTACATAAACCAGTTTATCCTTGATGGTCACCTCTCTGAAACCGTATTTGGTAGAGAATACCATCTCTTCCTGGTCGCCAGTCTTCTGGCGAACGATAACGGTATAGAGATTAGGCTGCTCTGAGGTCCAGGCCTTCAGACCGGTGAGGTTGTCGATGCTAAGGCGGCAGTTCTTCTGAGCATCCTTGGCAGTCATCGCTACCTGAGCAGACTGCTTGGCAACAGACTTGCCCTCTGGATCGAGGAGCTCGATTTCCAGTGTCTTCTCAGATTTCTCCTTGGCTGCGTTATCGATGGTCAGGTCAACATTCAGGTTGCCTGATGTGTAATCCTTGTTCAGGGCAGAAGTGATGTAATGATCTGCTACGAAAGTCTTTGGAGTGGCTACGAGATAAACATCGCGGTGGATACCCCCCAGGTGCCACATATCCTGTCCCTCCAGATAAGAGCCGTCGCTCCAGCGGTAAACACGTACGGATACGTTGTTGTCGCCCTTGCGAACCAGGTTGGTAACATCGAACTCAGCATCTGTATTGGCACCCTGTGAATAGCCGGCATATTTTCCGTTTACCCAAACCACGATGGCGCTGCAGGCACCGTCGAAGTGCAGGAACACACGCTTGCCTGTTTCCCAACCCTCAGGCAGGTTGAAGTTACGGCGATAAGAACCTACCGGATTCTTGTCGAAATTATCCTTGAAGGCTGTGATGAATGGCGGCTTGTTCTCGAAAGGATAACCTACGTTGTTGTAAACCGGAACATCGTATCCTGCCATTTCCCAGTTGAGAGGTACCTGGAGCTCCTTCCAGGAAGAAACGTCTGCGTTGTCAGCCCAGAAATCATCCTTTTCTGGCTTGCCCTGCTTCCAGTCGGCTGTGTAGTGGAATTTCCACTTTCCGTTGAGCAGGAGATAGTTGGCGTGCTTAGGAGTAAGCCATGGGAATTTGAAGTAATCGTCCTTCTGCATGGTGGCAGTAGAAGAATAAGGCACGAAAGTAGCGTGCGCCTTTTCCTTGCGATCCTCAAACTTAGTCTCGTCTTCTACCCATTTGTCAGTAAATGGACAAACGTCAACTTTGGTCTCCACCACCTTCTTCACCTTTTTCTTGGTGTGTCTAGGTTGTGCAATAGCTGATGCGCTGAAGAGGAAGGTCAATGCAACCGCAGCTCCCCAAAATAAATGCTTTTGTTTCATTGTCTGGTTGAATTATTAATAATTACAAGTTAGCTAGTTATGAATCTGTTTAGATTTGGTGCAAATTTACGATTAATTCCTGAAACCTCCAAATTATTTTTGTATTTTCGTATCCTGGAGGATAAAATAAACCGACCTGTATGGTTGAAATTACCCAATACGCCCTGAAAGGGCAGAAGCTCCTAGCCCAGGGCATCGCCCTGGGTAATTATGAACGCAAACCCGTCGCCCTGTAAGGGCAAAAGCTTTCAAAGAACCAAGCAGTAAACAAAGCTTTTGCCCTTACTGGGCGTCTTATTGATTGCTATTATACCCAGGGCGATGCCCTGGGCTAAGAGCTTTTGGGCTTTCAGCCCGTTTCAACCGTACTGTTAGAAATAAACAGCCCCAGTCCTTTTGGGGGCTTCATTGATGACCGGTGCCTGCTTGCGCCTTGTAAGTATTATCGCTGTTGTTCGTAAGTACTATCGCAGTTTCATCGGTTTTATGTAAAAAGTCTTATCCTTTTCTTCCGAAATCGGCAGGAATCTCGCCCCACTTCTTCGTTTCCCATTTAAAGATAGGGACGGTTACGGGGTGGGTGCGGAGCCAATTTTCGGCACGTGCGATGATCTGATAGAGCTGCTCGGTTTGAGGAGTACGCTCCAGTTTGGTCTTGCATTGCTTCTTGTTTACCCAGAGTTGGGCATTCACGCTGTCGCTGTAGATTACCTTGTCGGTAATGCCTTTCTGGGCCATCAGAGCGAGGGCGTGGACGATGGCGAGGAACTCGCCGATGTTGTTGGTGCCGTGGATAG
>ERZ1023839.409-NODE-409-length-11655-cov-10.905259_pt1 | contig 11655 bp, 8 predicted proteins | sample MGYA00380383_ERZ1023839 | MGnify/ENA primary metagenome ERZ1023839 (study PRJEB33179, sample SAMN07449065) | human gut metagenome | biome: Human-gut; feature: Human associated habitat; material: Faeces | host: Homo sapiens | place: India:Kasaragod | collected... | reverse complement strand
CGCCCAGCGTGGCAATCCTTTCCAGTGTGGCGTTGATCTCCGCTTCCACTTCTAAAATCAAGTCGAAGTAGATGCGCATGATGCGAGTGGTAATGTAACGATTCTTTTGAAGATACTCCTTGATTTATATATAATAGGATGCATGACTTGTTGCTTATCCCATTCCGAATTTACTGCAAATTTACAGTAAATTCGGAATGGGATAAGTTCTTATAGGTGTTTCTTGAGAAAGTACAATATAAACGTTGCTTTTGTAAGGTGTTGATTTTGATAAGTTTATCTCAAGGCTTTAAAATAATTGTAATTTTCTTTATCGGCTTTGCTGATTTATCCGAAATTTATTGTAAATTTGCAGTAAATTTCGGATATACTCTGACTAAAGGGCATTCGTATAATTTATAGCAAAGGATTAAAAAGTAGACCAACAAATGGTAAAAAAACAAATAATAGAATTGTTAAACCTACTTGGGTTTCGCCAAGATGGTAATATATATACAAAAAAATATAAGACAGCTCTGCATCCCTTACAGGTTGATGTAGAGAAAGAGCTTATATATTATGATAATAGCGGTATTACGGTTAATCGTACTAACACTTCCAATTTTAGCGAAGATGAAAACCTTGTGGTATTAGAATGTGTTGACCGTCTTTTGTCTAAAGGTTACCAAGCTAATCATATAGAGTTGGAGCCTCATTGGAAATTAGGGCATGGTACAAAAGGTGGATATGCCGACATTTGGGTTCGTACATACACTGATAATGTTTTTGATGGTAATGATGACGATAAGAATTCTTTGCTTATCATCGAATGCAAAACAAGCGGCGCTAAGTTTGGCGAAGCATGGAATGATACATTGGATGATGGTGCTCAGTTGTTTTCTTATTTCCAGCAAGAGCCTGCTACAAAATTCTTGTGCCTTTATACGTCTGACATTGTTGATGGAAAAGTCCTGCCTGAATATAAATTGATCAATGTGCAAGACAACCAGGATTTGTTGGAATCAGATAAGAATGCACAGAGCTATCAGAATAAGAACGACAAGCAGCGTTATCGTGTTTGGAGAGATACTTATTGTTGCGACTATGATACAAAGGGCTTGTTTGAGGATGATATTAGACCATACGAGATTGGCAAGAACAAATATACTGTTGCTGACTTAGTTGAGGTGAATAATGAGGAGATTCAAAAGAAGTATCATGAGTTTGCCCTTATATTGCGTCAGCATAATGTGAGCGGTCGTGAAAATGCATTCGATAAGTTGGTCAATTTGTTCTTGGCAAAAGTTGTGGATGAAACCAATAACCCTGAAGATTTGCATTTCTATTGGAAAGGTACTGCGTATGATGATGATTTCCAGTTGCAGGACCGTTTGCAGAGATTGTATCGGGATGGAATGGAACTTTTTTTGAGTGAAAAGGTTACTTATATAGAAAATAGCAAGATAGATTTGGCCTTTAGAAGATTTAAGAACGACCCAGATGCAACAAAGAAGACCATTATGGAGTATTTCCGTGCCTTGAAGTTCTTCTCTGATAATGATTTCTCATTTATCAGTGTACATAATGAGAAGCTTTTCCGTCAGAATGCTGTAGTTTTGAGGAAAATGGTGAAGATGTTGCAAGACATTAGATTGAAGACAGATCAAGTTAATCAAAATCAATTCTTGGGTGATTTGTTTGAAGGTTTCTTGAACAGAGGTATCAAACAGAGTGAGGGACAATTCTTCACACCAATGCCTATTGTTCGTTTCCTTGTTTCTTCTTTGCCGTTGGAACATATTGTACGAGATAATGAAACTATACCATGGGCAATAGATTATGCCTGTGGTGCTGGACATTTCTTGACGGAGTATGCTGTGAGAATTAAAGAGTTCGTAGAGAAGTATCGCAAGGATATTCCTCTTAAAGAATATTACTCTCGAATTACGGGTATTGAAAAAGAATATCGTTTGTCGAAAGTGTCTAAGGTTTCTGCATTTATGTATGGGCAAGATGACATTAAGATAGTCTATGCTGATGCTTTGGTTAAACATGCTGATGTAAAGGATGGACAATACGAGGTCTTGGTAGCTAATCCACCATATTCTGTTTCTGGCTTTTTGGATACCTTGACAGAGGAGCAACGCAAATGCTATACTTTATATAACGATGACTTGAATACGAATAAATGCAATGCTATTGAAGTATTCTTTATAGAGCGTGCTGCGCAACTGTTGAAAAGTGGTGGCGTGGCAGGAATCATCTTGCCAGTGTCTGTATTGAATAGAAATGGAATCCATGCTCATGCTCGTGAGATTATCTTGAAGTGCTTCGACATTGTGGCTTTGGCAGAGTTTGGAAGTGGAACCTTTGGACAAACAGGAACAAATACTGTTACCATGTTCTTGCGTCGTAAGGAAACAAATACGCCAGATGCCGAACACTATAAAAATAGGGTGAATAGTTGGTTTGCTCAGCGTGATGAAACCAATGCGGTTTACCAAGATGAACATTTGTTGGAACTATATTGCAATCATTGTGGTTATCAATTAGAGGACTATAAAACATTTGTTGGTGGAAAGATTGATGATGGTTTCTTGAATACAGAGACCGTCCTGGCTTACTATGCTTCTTTCTTTGGCAATCAGCGTAATGCCCTGAAGGATGTTTGTGATGAGGCTAAGACTATCAGAAATAAATATCTTTCTCGTGCCAATACAAGAACATACAAGCAATTGCCTTTGGTGGAGCAAAACCAAATCAAGGAAAAGGCTTTCTTGAATTTTGTTACAGCCATAGAAAAAGAGAAAGTATATTACTTTGTTTTGGCTCATGCTGTGTCTCAACCTGTGCTATTGATCAAGTCTCCAACTTCTACATCAGATGTCAAGAAGTTCTTGGGGTATGGCTGGAGTGACAGTAAAGGCAATGAGGGCATTCAGTATCTGAATATCGGTAAGGCAAAGTCAAGCGATGACGAAGATGGAGAGGACGATGATACCATGAGTCAAATTCGCGGTATAGATGGTGTGCAGACTCCTCTGTTTAATCCTGCCAATCTTTTTGACGATGATAAGATTAATACTTTGATTCGCAAAAACTTTATGGGCGAAGAAGTCGTTATACCAAAGAACTTGGAGACTTATGTAACAAAAGGGCGTTTGGTGGATATGTTGGACTTCACAAGAACAGCTTTTACTAAAGAGTTCAAGACTTCTTTGAGAAAGAAGCAAATTGAATATCGTTGGAATTCTTCTCTTATGGAGGATATTTTGTTGCCTATTAAGGGCTCAATATCTAAAATTGCGAATGAACAATTATTGGAGGAAGGACAATGGCCTGTATTGACGCAAGAAACAGATAAGATCATATCTGGATATACAAATCAAGACAATCCTATAACTGATGTTCCTTTAATTCTATTTGGGGATCATAGCTGTACTTTAAAGTATGTAGATTTTCCGTTTTTTAGAGGCGCTGATGGCACTCAGTTGATCAAAACTTCAGAAGAAAAAGGTTGCTTGAATAAATATTTGTATTATTTCTTATCTTCTATAGAAATAGAAAATAGTGGGAAATATGAACGTCATTTTAAATATGTAAAGAAGCTAAGAGTTCCTTTGCCACCAATGGATGTGCAGAAGAAAATTGTGGAAGAATGTGAGAAGATTGATGCACAAGTTGAGCGCAATAATGCTGTTATTTTGGATGCCATTTCTGAAATTTCAGCAACGATTGATGCTTTAAAAGGTCAACGTCAATCTTTGAAATCATTTATGACATATGGAAAAGGTAGAGTAGATTACGCAGAAATTGCTCCAAATTCATATATCAGTACAGATAATATGTTGCAGAATTGTGAAGGGGTTAAGCCTTATGAGGGTGTACCTAATGTCGGGACTGTTGTTGCTTATCAGAAAGGTGACATCCTGCTTTCAAACATACGACCATATCTTAAGAAATTATGGATGGCAGATTGTTATGGTGGGTGTTCTCCTGACGTTTTAGTGCTTCATAATGAAAAGGAAGATAGCGTTGATTCGGCTTTTATTTATTATTCTTTACGCCGACAAGAGTTTTTTGACTATATTATGTCTGACATTAAAGGTATGAAAATGCCTCGCGGTAAGAAGGAAACAATCGAAAAGTACGAAATCACTCTTCCTTCTGTGGAAATTCAAAAAGAAGTTGTGAAAAAGTTGCAAAAGTTGGATGAGCAAATCAAGGAGGCGAATCAGCAGATAGCTAATGCTTCTTCTGCCAAGCAAGCCATCTTGGACAAATATTTAAAGTAACAAAGCACAATGAATAAAGACGATATAGGTTATGTTTATATCCTTACCAATCCGAGCTTTCGGGAGGATGGGGTGAAGATAGGAAAAAGTTCACGCCCAGTGGATGTCCGCTCGAAAGAGTTGGATAACACAGCTGTGCCTTTGCCTTTCGAAATCTTTGCCACAATGAAAACGGTGAAGTATAATGAAGTGGAGAAGTTGGTTCATAAAACCATCGACCGTTTGACGGATTTGCGAATCCGTCAGAATCGTGAGTTCTTCAATGTTGCACCTCAAATCGCTTTGGATATATTCAAGGATATAGCCCAGACGATAGATGATGCCGTGGTTACGGAATATGAAGACAATAAGCCAAAAGTATCTTCTCTAGCCTCACAACTACAAAACAAGTCTGAGAAAGAGCACAAAAGACCGCGTTTCAAGTTTAGTATGGTTGGTATCAAAATAGGAGAGATGGTTACTTTTGTTCCAACTGGGGTTGAGGTGAAGGTGGCAAGTGACAATACGATAGAGTATGAAGGTCGCATTTATAAGCTATCTCCATTTGTTGGGACTTTTCTTCCATTAGAAAAGCAAAATTCTTCTGGAGCTTACCAAGGTGCAAAGTTCTTTTCATATAAAGGTAAAGTATTGGATGATTTGCGAAAGGAAATGGAAAAATAATAATGTCTAATCATAAGTCATACAAGAATATCATTTTTTGACTTAGATAATAACAAAGACGAAACAATGATGAATAATAATATAAAATGTCCAAAGTGCAATTCAGACAATGTGCAGACAGAGGGTGTACTGCATCTTTGCTTGGATTGTGGCTATAAATGGGAGGACGCACCCCAAACTGATTTGGGAGAAATGATCATCTACCAATCTGATGATGGCGTGAAGCTTGATGTGAGATTGGAGAATAAGACGGTTTGGTTAAATGTGGAACAGATAGCAGAGCTTTTCAATAAAGGGCGCTCTACTATCAATGAGCATATATTGAATATATTCAAGGAAGGAGAATTGGACGAAAAAGTGGTTTGTCGGAAATTCCGACAGACCACTCAGCATGGTGCTATGGCAGGAAAAACCCAAAGCAAAGAAGTGAAGTTCTATAACCTTGATGTTATCATATCTGTGGGCTATCGTGTAAAATCTATTCAAGGCACTCGTTTCCGTCAATGGGCTACAGAGCGACTGAATGAGTACATCGTAAAAGGGTTTACGATGGACGATGAACGACTCAAAAATCTTGGTGGTGGCAACTATTGGAAAGAGTTGCTCGACCGTATTCGTGATATTCGTTCGTCAGAAAAAGTGCTCTATCGACAAGTTCTGGACATCTATGCCACAAGTGTTGACTATGACCCTCGAACTGATGCCTCAAAACTTTTCTTTAAAATCGTGCAAAATAAGTTGCACTATGCTGCTCATGGGCATACAGCGGCAGAAGTTATCTATGAGCGTGCGGATGCCGACCAACCATTTATGGGCTTGACGACATTTGAGGGCGAGCTGCCTGCTATCAAAGACATCAAAATAGCCAAGAACTATCTGAAAGAAAATGAGCTGAAGATACTCAACAATCTTGTTTCCGGTTATTTTGACTTTGCCGAGATTATGGAATGGAGCATCGCCCAGTCTATATGATGGATTATGTGAAACAACTTGATACTATCCTGCAATCCACAGGGCGACCTTTGTTGAAGGGAACGGGAAGTATTAGCCATGAAGAGGCAATGGACAAAGCTATAGCTGAGTATCGAAAATATCAGGTAAAGGTATTAACTCCAGTAGAGGAGGCTTATCTTGAATCCATCAATGCTTTGGGAAAAATTACAAAGCGCAAGGGAAGACAATCGGGGGAAAATCATTAATGTAACGTTCTGATATGGTGAAATAGTACTCGTGATTGTCATGAAAAGATTAACAAGAAAAAAGAAGATATTTTCTTGTTCAGCACCGATACCTCACTCAAGTTTACCAAGGTCTTCGAATACTATCAAGTTCGTTGGACGGTGGTTATGTATCGTGAGTGGCAAACAGGATTATAAAAAAGTGTTATGCTTCCGGGGATTTACTCCGGAAGCGTGATTTCGCCAGCCAAAGACATTTTCAGCTTTACACGGATGTATTTTAAGGATAAAACTAAATCTGTGAAATCTGTGGGACATTTACGGGTGTACAGGATATGACTTCCGATACACCCACTTCTTTATGATTCCCTTCTAAATATGGAAATTGATTTCCTTGAGCCAGGCACGGGTGTCGAAGCAGGGACATTCCTTGTGGACGCCAGGCAAGTCGCGATGACCTAAAATCTCGGCATCAGGATAGTCAACGCAAAGGCTTTGGAGCAATTCCTCCATCGTTACCTTCTGGGCCAAGGTGCGGGTGTCCTTGCAGCGACCGTGCTCGTCCAGACCGCCCTCATAGCAGATGCCGATGCTGTGGGCATTGAAACCCTTGGCGTGAGCTCCCATCTGACTCTCCGGACGACCCGGATAGAGCGTGCCATCCTTCGTGATGTAGTAATGATAACCTACAGTCTGGAAACCTCTTGCCTTATGACACGCTTCCAACTGCTCTATCGTGAAGTTCTGATTCACTCGCGTTGCACTGCAATGAAGTACAATCAGCGAAATATTTCTCTTGTTTTTACTCATAATTTTACCGTTTTCTGTTTTAAATGTTAATACTCTTAAATTTTATAGGTAGAGAAAGAAAAAGGAGATAACTCCTCAATTCCCTCCTTCTGAAAAAATAGTGGTTAATCCTGTTTCGGTAAGTAGCAGAATAGGACCGCTATCCTCTGCAACTGGAAACGCAGAAAGCGCTGGCAATTGCTGTCAAAACTGTAATGATGAAATTAATCACGTTCTTCAATGTTACATTCTTCATACTTTTCAAATTTTAAGTAGTTAATATTTTTGTGAATTCATTCTCAAGGCTCAGCGAGGACTATTTGAGTTCGTAGTCTCCATCGCCGTCTGTACCGCCGCCCTGTGAGTTGTCAGTGTTTCCACCGCCGCTCTGAGTGTTGTCCTTGTTGTCACCAGTCTGCGAAGAGTCTCCCTTGCTTGGGTCGTTGGTACCCGAACCGCTTCCGTCACCATCAGGACCAGATGGGGTAGTGGTCTTGCTTGAATCCTCGACGAGGAGGTTGGCAGCATTCTTCAGGGAAGCCTGGATATCGAGCTTGCTGCTGGTCAGATTACCGGTAGCACGGGCACGGAGCCTTACGCCATCAATGTTCTTCGCCACAGAGAAATCATCCTCACTATCAGCACCCTTCTTGGTCTTCAGACCGATGGAGAAGATGGCCAGATCGTCGATTTTCACGGCAAGACCCTGGAGCACTAACTCCTTGATGCACTTCACCATGTCGGTGAGCAAACCCTTGGTGGCACCGGGCGAGAAACCCGTATTGTGTTCGGTCATGTGCTCAGCGAGTCCGTTGAGATCGACGGTTTGAGTTACTACTGGGCGGGCATAGTACTTGCCATACGCCTCCTTGATTTTCGGGTTCTTGTTTTTAGATAATTTAAATAGAATCATAATTACTGTTTATTGAAAGTGGTTAATAACTGTTAGCCTCCAATAAGGGCTGCGCGCTCGCCTTCGTTTTCAGCTAAGTCACTCTCTCTGAATGACAATGCAAAGATACAACATTCTGCTGACTCACTTATCCCTTTCTATCCCTTTTGATGCTTTTCTATCCCTTTCTATCCTTTTCTATCCCTTTCCGGAAGCCCTTTTTCTTCCTTCTGAGAGTTCATGTTCTGAGAATCTCCATCATGATTCTAAGGTTCGTCCAGATAATCCACTATCAGCTCTACTTGATGGCGACTGTAATACTTGGCAAATTTGCCCACCTTGCAGTCGTCGAGGGCCTCAGAGAGTTCAGGATTGTTTTTGATCCAGCGCTTCAGACGGTTGAGCGCCACCTTGGCTTCCGATCGAGGAAAGTAGAGTAAAGCCAATTCTGTCTTTTCATAAATACGTATTTCCATATCCGATTGATTTTTAGTATGATACAAGTCATTTACCACCTGCAAACAAGTCATTTAGCACCTGTAAACAAGTCATTTAGGAGTAGCAATCAAGTCATTTAGTACCCGTAAACAAGTCATTTACGATAGCCAAACAAGTCATTTGCAACTCCTAAATGAGTCATTTTCTCATCGTATTTCAGTCATTTCGTCGTCGTATCAGAGTCATTCCGGCTCTCTGCTATCGACAGTTTCGCCTCCTGATTGATATCATAGCCTTCCTTCTCGATTACGCTCCAACCTCTGCCTTGTTTTCTGCGTAATCTCCGGAATCCCATTCTTTCCATGATGTTCTGAATGTCTCCACTGGTCACGTTGTTTCGTATGGCAGGGTTGAATCCTATCTTTTCCATGATGTCGGCAGAGGTGGCAAATTTCATATTCGGATTCATCAGGTCGCCTTCTGTTGGCACCCTGAAATACTTGCCTATGAGCTCCTCCAGGAAGCTGTTGGCAAGGAACATCCTGTTGTGCATTCTTTGCTTCTCCATGTCCTCGTAGGTGAGCCAAGGCACCCAGTCACCTTGCTTCAGTTTGCCCTCCTTGCGCTTTCTGATGAGTTCTTTCACGATATATATAGCCTGGGCATAGATATGATCGTGATCGATGGGATATTCGAAGGGGCTTTGGATTTTCTCCACCTCCCATACCAGGCAGCGGCGGTCTTCCTCTTCGCATATCACGTGGCGATTGTTGCTCGTGCCGCAGAGAGAGGCATGGCGCAGCAGCTGACTGGGATATTTGTCGTAGGGCACACGGATGGTTACGCTGCGCTTCGTCACACAACTCTTGAAGGAATTGAGATTCTTGCCATGTGGGGCATCAAACTCGTCGAGACAGATGAGCGCCTTGCTGGTCGTTATCTGCAGGAAATCCTTGTTCTTGTAGTCGGCAGAAGAATCGTTGGCATAGTAGCTTCTGAGGCAATTGGGCAGGAGATTTTCCAGAAATTTGGTCTTGAAGATACCGCCACGACCCACGAGCACCAGCACCAGCTCGTTCACCATCTCCTTGCTGCCCCAGCCATATACCATGCTCACAAACCATTTGCGGAAGGCATACTTGAAGTACTTCTTGGTGTGATAGTATTCGGGCGCCTCCTTCACCGTGATGCGTTCGCAGAGCTGGTCGATGTAGTCGGGATCGCCTTCCTTCCATTCGGGCAGTCCCATGAGATAATCCTCGATGGGGTTGAACTTTTTCGTGAAATCCGACTTGATGGCGCTTTCCAATCTTTTCTTGTTGGTGCGCAGTCCGTCCATATCCATCAGCGTATAGATGGTATTCTCCACGGTCTCGGTCACCTCCGTCCATTTGTAGTAGAATTCGCTCTGGGTATCGTAGGCCCTGATTTCCACCATTCCGGTCACGGTGTTCAGATGCATCTCATATCGGGTGTTAAGCCACTGCATCAGCACCTTCATGCTCGGGTTGGATCCGTATTTCTCTCCCTTCGAATAGAGATGCCAGCAGCCCCAACCTTCCGTATGATTGAACACCCAGTCCACGATGCTTTTCACACCGTCATACAGGCTTCCATATTCCGCCGTCATCCAGGCAAGCAGTTCTTCCTTCCTGGCACCGTAGTTGAAGCAGAAGGTGGCAAATCGCATGCAGAACTCGTGATGGCTGCCAGGCTCAAATCGGCAGAACCAGCCCTCAGAGAGCTTTTTCACTTGCTCTATCACGTCCTCCGTACTCGCTTCCGTCTGCTTCTTGCCTTTTGCATTCCCTGAGGATGCGCTGCCCTGACTCTTTTTGGCGCTTCTACTGCCTTTCGATGAAGTACCGTTGGCTCTATCCGTCTCCAACTTTTTCTCCCTTTCCATCTCCGGTTTCAGCACGGTCTGGTAGAATTTCGTCACCTCCTCAGGCGAAAGGGGTAGGGGTTCCGCATCCCAGTTGAAGTAGGCTTTCTCATCGTGCGCCAGACCGCAGAGACGGGTCATGTCGAGGCACTGTCTGTCGGCATTGAGATTCAGCAGCTCATCATAGATTTTGATGGCCTTTGTGATGGCGAGGCGGTGCAGTTCAGTCTCAGTGAGCGTGCAGCCGGGGGGACGCGCATATTTTAGGAGGATTCTGAATCCCCTGCCGCTGATAGTGCGGTAACAAACCATGGTAGTAGGCTTTTTGATAGCCTTTTCCACGGCGTCTTCCAGGATGATGCTTGGCGTATGATCATAGTCGAGCATGGCCCAGTAGGTAGGTTTGCCGAAGTATTCGAGCGTTCTACCATCGGGTTTGAACTGGATAGATGGACAGATGGCAGCAGAGTTTCGCTTTTTGTTATCAGCCGCTTTTCTGTCGATATTTACCATTTGTCGGTAGTCATCCGTATGAATCTGGATGAATCTGTCTTGCATGATGAGCCATTCCAGTTCCTTCTTGCTTGACAGAGGTTTGTGGCTACTACTTCTGAGCGAAGTAAATAGCGAGGGCATGGTTTCTTCCATTAGCTTCCAAGTTAAATTGTTATTTTGGAAATTAGTTGAGGTCTGAAGATTGTTACTGTTTCAGATGAATGTCTCCATTTTGAATCAGGATGTTGATATTTTCGACGAAGTGTGTACTTTGAATGAACTTATCGGTCATTTTGAAAGCGTTTATTTTTTCTTCACGTTCTTCTATCGTTTGATTGTGTTCCAGGGCCATGTAGGCTGCATAAAAATCACTCTCTCTATGTCCTTTTTCATGCATGTTTACTTGCTCTTGAATGTCCTTTTCATGGAGGATTGCGATAATCGTTTCTTTCATTTCTATCAGCTTGATCACAGAGATAACTCCTGTTTCAAATCTCTCAATTAACTTTTTGTCGAAATGACCAATTTCCTGCAGTTTTTTATCACTGATATCATTTTTCTGTATTTGCCGGATCAAGAATACTTGTCGGTTTCTTATCCAGTTAACAGCGGTCTCCAAAGCCTTCAGTTTTTCTTCAGAATAAACTGGGGGCACTTTTTTTGTTTCTCCCTTTTGTTTGCTTTGTTTCTCCATTTTCTTGCAATTATTAATATTATGCTGCAAAGTTCATCAAAAAATGCCAGATAGGGTGGGGGGTTATATAGAACCCCAAAAGTGCGAAAAAAACAACCTAATATTTTGAATATTTAACAGTTGGGGCTTTCCTGTGTATTTAAAATCTCCAGCCAAACCATCCTTTCGATAAAAGGAAAATAAAACTTTACAAATAACTTCCAAAGGTGTCGGTGACACTAACTTTTCATCTTTTTTTTAAGCATTGGAGCCACTACCCTCCAATTTGGATGTCTCCCTCTGATTATCAATCTTTTATCTATTTTCGCGCGGTAAGTCATAAAAAAAAGAGTATATAAAAGTGTCAC
>ERZ1023839.405-NODE-405-length-11713-cov-7.326128_pt1 | contig 11713 bp, 7 predicted proteins | sample MGYA00380383_ERZ1023839 | MGnify/ENA primary metagenome ERZ1023839 (study PRJEB33179, sample SAMN07449065) | human gut metagenome | biome: Human-gut; feature: Human associated habitat; material: Faeces | host: Homo sapiens | place: India:Kasaragod | collected... | reverse complement strand
GGAAGCGAACCTTTATTTTTCTTCGAGGTAACTATGCAGAATCATTCCGGCTACACGGATAAATTTGATAACTTTACACCGGATGTGGCACTTAAGGATGGCGGAACGGACGCCATCAATACCTATCTGTCCCTGATGAAGCAGACGGATACGGCGCTCGAAAGTCTGGTGCGGTATTTCTCCGAACAGGAGGAAAAGACCATCATTGTTTTCTTTGGCGATCACCAGCCCACGGACTCCGTGGTGGAGCCGGTGCTTCAGGCAAACGGCAAATCCGGTGCGACGTTGACGGATGAAGAACAGAAGGAACGGTATGTGGTGCCCTTTGTCATCTGGGCAAACTACGACATTGCGGAAGAACAGGATGTGGAAATCAGCGCCAATTATTTATCCGGCAAAGTGATGCAGACGGCGGGGCTTCCCCTGTCGCCCTATCAGCAGTATTTAGAGGAGTTCCGGCAGGAAATTCCGGTTATCTCCGCGGAAGAAACCCGGTATACGGATGAGCCCGTTTCAGGGGAGGATACTTTACTTTCTTATCAGAAATTGCAGTATTATATGCTGTTTCAATAAACTTATAACAGGCAACAATACGGGGTATTGTTAGGCAAAAACAGGAGGGGCACAGGCGAATGAAGAAAAAAACAGGTCTGATTTTGGTCATTACCGGAGCGGTACTCTGCGTAACCGGAGTAGTACTTCTGATACTGGCATACGGTAAATGGAACCAGGCAAACAAGCTTTTGACGGCTGACGGCAGTGCAGAAACCAGGGTGACTGCGGAAGCGGAAACGCAGCCTGCAGAGGAAAACGGCGAGAGCTCACCGGCGGAAAATAACGCAGGCGACAACAAAAGCGGAACGGAGAACGATGGCAGGGACGAAAGCCTGACTGACCCGGAAAACGATAAGGATGCGGAGGCAAAGACAGCGGACTATGACCTGGCGGTACCTTCCGTATGCGGCGCTCTTTCCGTGGACGGTACCCAGCTTGTGGACGAAAACGGCAATCCGGTGCAGCTTAAGGGCATCAGCACCCACGGCATCGGCTGGTTCCCCACATACGTGGACCAGAATGCGTTCCGCCAGTTCCGGAACGAGTGGAATGTAAATGTCATGCGTCTTGCCATGTATACCCATGAAAACAGTGGTTACTGTACCGACGGCAATAAGGAAGATTTGAAAAATATCGTGAAGCGCGGCGTCCAGTATGCAACCGATAACGATATGTATGTGATTATCGACTGGCATGTGCTGAATGAGAACAGCCCGTTGGTATATGAGGACGAAGCTAAGAAATTCTTTGAGGAAATGGCAAAAACCTATGCCGACCAGAACAATGTTCTCTATGAAATCTGCAACGAGCCCTGCGGTGGCACAAGCTGGAGCGATGTAAAGAAATATGCAGAGGACATTATTCCCATTATCCGCAAGTACGATGACGATGCCATCATTATTGTAGGTACTCCCAACTGGTCCCAGCGCGTGGATGAAGCGGCGGCGGATCCGATTACCGGCTATGATAACATCATGTATACCCTGCATTTTTATGCGGCAACGCACAAGGAGGATCTGCGCAACACCATGGTAAATGCCATTAAGGCGGGACTGCCTGTATTTATCAGTGAGTTCAGCATCTGCGATGCCAGCGGAAACGGCGGCGTGGATTATGACCAGGCACAGAAATGGATGGATGTGATTAACGAATACGGCATCAGCTATGTGGCATGGAATCTTTCCAATAAAAACGAAACCTCTGCGTTAATCAGCAGCTCCTGCGACAAGACTTCCGATTTTACGGAGAATGATTTAAGCGAAACGGGAAAATGGCTTTATAAGACCCTGACCGGCAACAGCACCGTTGGAAATTCCAAGGATGCCGCAAAAAACAATCAGTCCGGCGGAAAGAACAACAGCCAGAATAACAGCAATAACGGACAGAGCAGTAATAGCGGACAGAGTTTCTCCTTTACGAGCAGCGGCTTAAACGGAACTGCAGCCTTAAAGAGCAGCTGGGAGGACGGCGGCAAGACCTGCTACCAGTTTGACGTGAAGCTGGAAAATCCCGGAAGCTCCGATACCAGCCAGTGGGCAATCGACATTCACTTCAGCGGTGATATCGCTTTTTCCAGCGGCTGGAGCGGAAAATATTCCGCAAACGGAAATACCCTGCATGTAACCAATGAAAGCTACAATGGCGTAATTCCCGCAGGCGGAAGCATTTCAGACATCGGCTTTGTGATTACCGGACCGTCCGGTCTTACGGTAACGCCGTAAAGCCTTGCAGGCGGAAGCGTAATTCTCACAGAGCTGCTTCTGCGTGATGGGCGCTACAAAGCCCGGTGCATACAAAATCTGCTCGGCATAATGACACAGACAGGAAATATCACACCCTATGGACAGGAAGAGTTCGGAAAGTTCATGGGGTGTTTTACTTTTTAAATTCTCCCGGAAAACACGGCCTCCCTTTTTTAACAGGCGTTTATAGGCCAATAACGTGCCGTAGGGGACGGAAGTAACATGAAGACGGATACGGAATGCCCATTCCGTAAGAAGGGGCAGCAGGACCCGTAAAACGGTTGCAAGCACAGTCAGAACCACAAGGAAAAAGGCGATTACCGCCATTAAACCGTAGTCCATGCGAAGCCGGGATAAAAAGCGTAAAGGGCTGCCGTTTCCCGTAGAAGCTACCGTGGGTTCAAATACCATCCAGCCGATATTCTGGATAAATACCTCCGGAAAGGCATGGGAGTCACGGTTTTTAATGACATAACGGTTGCCGCCTTCTGCCTCGGGGGTGTATCCTTCCGCATAGCGGACGGTCAGTCCGGCGGCTCTGGCAAGCAGCACATAAGCGGAAGCAAAGTCCGAGCAGGTGCCGGTTTTTCCGGTAAACAGGAAATATTCCGGGGAATCATCCGGGGCATGATACTGCAAATCGTAAGTAAATCCGCCGGTCTGAAAAAAGCTTTCAATGGCGGCGGCCTTTTCATAGTCATTGGAAAGCCCATCCGTCAGAGACAGCGCAAAATCCTTTAATTCCGAAGAAATTTCCAAAGTATTTTCTGCGCACAACTCCCGGTAATAGTCGGCTTCAATCTGCTGGTGCAGATAGGAGGATGCGGTATTGTACCAGACATCTTCGTTTTCCTGCAGCACATTGCGGAGGTCTGTCAGAAGCTTCAGGGCTTCTTCATTGTCGAAATCCACACCGCCTGCCAAAATCCAGCTGTTGTAATAGACGTAGTCGGTGTAGTAACTGTAGGAGTACTGGAAATTGAGCGGATGGGCTCCTTCTTTGGAAAAAAAGGCTCCCCCGGGAGTTACCAGGCAGGAGTCCTGCAGTTCTCCCACGTCCAGACAGATGACGTTAGAAGGAACGAGAAAATAAGCGGCACCGAAATTCTCCGACTGGATTCTTGTTGTCTGCAGAAGGCTTAGAGGCAGTCGCAAGTCCTTGATTTTATTTAAATGATGAGCCTCCAGAAAGCCCGGCTCATATTCTTCTGCCGCCAGCAGGGCAGAATGGAGGGAGGGCAGATTTTTGTACTGCTCCACAGCTTCCCAGCTTTCCGGTGTCGAATATGTGGAGGAATAGGTTTCATCCGCATACCAGCGGTCTTTTGCAAAGTCATAATAATCAAAATTCTGACGTTTTAAGTAGGAAGCGGTACTGCCGTAAAGGGAGTACATTTTCCGGTTGGACTGGCTTAAAAAGCCGGAAGCATCCCCGGAAAATTCGCTTAGGTCAGAAAAACTGTCTTCGATATCGGAGGAGGTGTCGCCGCCCATGAACAGGTCTTCAAATTCATCGTAGTAAGGAGCTTCCTGCTGTTTGGGAATAGCGGACGCCACAAGGAAAATCATAAGCATGAACACGGCGCCGGAAGCAATCAGTGTGGCCTTTTTGGTGATTTTTCCCATATCGCGCAGGGAATTGCGATGCAGAATAAAGACAGCCACGTTGCAGAGGGCAATGAGTACCAGGCTTACGTTGTTGATTTCGGACATAACCTTTACATACAGTACACAGGGAATGAGGCTGATTAAGGTGAGAAAAAACATCCGGTACAATACCTTGGAAAAGTAGTAAACGGTCACGGAAAAGAAGAACGTAAAGAACAGAAACAGGGAAATCAGAAAAAATACGGCTCCTTCCGCATTGCTTCCCTTTGTCAGCATCCATTCCAGAAAGATCGCCTGATAGGCGCTCATGCCGTAACGGGAAAAGAACATAAAGAGTCTTACTACAATAAAAAGCACAAAACCGAACAGGACAGAGCCGATAAATCTATGCTTTTCCACAAAGGCGCACAGAAAAAAATAAGCGGCACAGATAAGCAGTGTCCCGGGAATAAGGAACAGTGCGGCTGTTCCCGAAAAGGCATCATAGATGACAAACAGGGAAAAACACAAAGTAAGCACCAGAGCATAGGCGCCGCATTCAGTTTTGTGAGCGGAAAGATAATCACGTATCATAGCAAAGCTCCTTTGCCGGTCAGGGCAGAATAAACGATGCAGCCGCGGAAGTCTGCATCGTCCGTTCTGCCGGGTGTGCAGATAAGCAGAGGCATATCGGATGTCAGATTATCAGGCAGAATCCGTCTTTCTGCGGAAAAAGAATAAGCCGCCAGTTCCTTTGCCAGCTCCGGAATATCTTCCTCTTTCCGGAGAGACATTTCCCGGAAATCACCGGTATCGGGAGAAAGGTACAGGTAGGAAACCGTGAGGCTGTTGTGAAGGAGTGCGCGGGCAATACCAAGGGAGGTTTCCATGGCGTTCTGGGCAAGAAGCGGCAGTGCCATATCCGGTTTTGCAATCGCATATAAATCCGGGGGCAGGTTCTGCAAATCTTCTTCCCCTGCCTGCAAGAGGGTGTCAAGTAAGATGCACACCCTGGAGGAAGCGGTTTCTTCGTCCAGACGCACGTAGAGTTTGTCCCTCTTGGCAGAAAGCTTCCAGTTAATTCGTTTTAAGGGGTCTCCCGGTACATATTCCCGGTGTTCAAAGCCCGGAAAGCCGCCAAACAGTGTGGAGCCGGCATCGATGGTTTCCTCACTGTCCCCGGTCTCTGTGGACTGCCGGTAGATTTCCAGAATATAGTCTTCGTCGGAAGATACCTCGGCAATGTCCGGGACTACATGGATTTCCTGTGTATCAGGTACGGGAGCGGTAAAAGAAAAGAGACCCAGATAATCCCAGATGCGGATTTCCTTAATACCGACAAAGGAGGCACCACAGACAGAGGCTGTAAAGTCAAAGAAAACGGTTTCGGTTGAACGGGGCAGCAGGGACAGGGTCAGAAGCGGTTCCCCACAGGTAAGATAGGGGGAGTCCGTAAAAGTTATGGTTATAAACGGAGAGGGCAGAAAGCCTTTACTTTGCAGGCTCACAGTGAGAATACCATGCTCTCCCTTGGCGGCAAGCGGTGTTTCCAGCCTGCACGCGGCGGTAATCTGTTTGCGGAACAACAGGGTAAACAGCAGGGAAAGAATGGGAGCACAGATAAAAGTAAGCACCAGAAACCAGCCCACACGGCCACTGCAATACAGAGCAAATACAACACAGAGACCGATGGACAGAAGATAGCCCGGTATACCGCTCAGGCGGGAGTTTTTCTTTTCTTTCTTTTTTTCCTTCCAGGAGAAAAAGGATTTCAAGGGAAACATCTTATTCATAGGTAACCTTCTTTGCGTTACAGGGAATTTCCATTATTCGTATGGAATTTCAGCTATTCCGTAGGAACGGTAAGGGTGCGTAAAAGCTGGGCGAGCACTTCTTCGGGGGAGCCTAAGACGGATTTCCCTTTGGGCGAAATGATAATGCGGTGTGTCAGGACAAACGGTGCCAGAAATTTGATATCATCGGGCAGCACATAATCTCTGCCGCACAAAACGGCATAAGCTCTTGCTGTCCGGTGCAGGGCGAGGGAGCCTCTGGGGCTGACGCCCAGCCGGATGTATTCGGAGTCTCTGGTAGCTTCCGCAAGATTTACAATGTATTCTTCCAGACGGGGGCTGATATGGATGTGCTCCACCTTTTCTTTCAGCGCAACGATTTCTTCCAGGGAAATGACCGCGGACAGGTTGGCGGGAGCGGCATCCGCGCTTCTTCTGAGAATGGCAAGCTCCTCCTCCTTTTCCGGGTAGCCCATGCTGATCTTCATAAGGAAACGGTCCATCTGCGCTTCCGGCAGGTGGTAGGTGCCGTAGGTTTCCACAGGGTTCTGGGTAGCAAGCACCATAAAAGGCTGGGGCAGCCGGTAGGTTTTTCCTTCCATGCTGACCTGTCCTTCTTCCATGATTTCCAACAAGGCGGACTGCGTTTTGGGAGAGGAACGGTTGATTTCGTCGGCTAACAGAAAATTACAGAAGACAGCGCCTTCCCGGAATTCGGTCTCTCTCGTTGCCGGGTTTATCATGGTAAAGCCGGTGATGTCCGACGGCATGACATCGGGGGTAAGCTGCAGACGGTTGAATTTCCCGTTGCAGGAACGTGCCACCGAGGCAACAAGCTGGGTTTTTCCCACACCGGGAACGTCCTCTATCAGAATGTGGCCGCCCGCCAGCATGGCTGTCAGCAGCAGGGCGATGGAGGTCCGTTTGCCGACAATCACCTTTTCCACATTGTCCATTACGGCGGACAGTTTTTCGTTTTCTATCAGGTTTTCTTCCATTCGGAGCATCCTTTCTAAAAGCGTACAGTATCAGTATGGACAGAATACAGAATTTGTTTCAATGTATTCACTTACTTTCTTTCCCGCCTTTTGTTGGTGATGATAAAAGAAATCAATTGTTTTATGTGAGTAGTAGTTATAACATAACCTATGAAAACCAATATGTCAATTTAGAAAGGAAACATTTATGTCAGTAGAAGCTGTTAAATCTTATTTCAGGGAAAAAGGAATGGAAGAGCGGGTGTTGGAATTTCCGGTGTCCAGCGCAACCGTGGCACTGGCAGCGGAAGCCCTGCACTGCGAGCCGGGCAGAATCGCCAAGACTCTGTCCTTTATGGTGGAGGACAGACCGATTTTAATCGTAACGGCGGGCGACCGGAAAATCAGCAATTCCAAATATAAGGCAAAATTCGGAAAAAAAGCCAAAATGCTCACGGCAGAAGAGCTTACAGAATTCGTGGGACATGCTCCCGGAGGAGTATGCCCCTTTGCCGTAAAAGAAGGTGTAGAAGTTTATTTGGATGACTCGCTGAAGGAATACGAAACGGTATATCCGGCATGCGGCAGCAGTAACAGCGCCATTGAATTGAGCATATCCGAAATAGAGCAGTATTCCGGCTGCCGCGAGTGGGTGGATGTCTGTGCTGATAAGATAATCTAATTCAGATGATATTTCAGCCATTTACCCTGCCGGTAGCGGATAATACCTGCGAGGGCGGTAATCACCCAGGTAAGCCCGGTTGCAAACCATACGGCACGGATGCCGATGGGGAAAATTACAACGAAGAGCAGGGAGAAGCCGACACGTCCGGTGACCTCCACGGCACCGTTAATCATGGCATAAAAGGCATCGCCGGCGCCGTTCAACAGACCTCTGGTAATGTAAATCATACCGAGAGGGAAGAACATCAGGCTGGTGATGCGCAGACCCATGGCACCGATACGGATGACCTCCGGGTCGTTGACAAAGCACCTTATCATAAAGGAACCGGCTGCGTAGCAGGCAATCAGCATGGACAGACTGATTGCGGCAGCAATCCAGATACTCTTGTGAAAAGCTGTCTTTACACGGTCGGTTTTTCCGGCACCCATATTCTGTCCTGTAAAGGTGGAAACGGCGCTGCCGAGGGAATTAAACGGCTGCTGAACCAACTGTTCAATACGTGTCGTGGCGGTAAACGCACTGACGACCGCCTCTTCAAATCCATTTACCACTCTCTGCAGGATTACACAGGAAATGGAAATCAGAATACTCTGTGCCGCCAACGGCAGGCCAATCTGAAAGCATTTCGCAGAAATTTCACGGTCAAATCGCAAATGTTCTCTTTTTAACTTAAAATAAGGATTTTTCCAAAAGCCGTACAACAGGCTGCAAACAGCGGAAATACACTGGGAAAGCACGGTGGCAAGCGCTGCGCCCATTACGCCCATGTTTAATCCCACCACCAGTAAAAGGTCTAAAAAAACATTGATCAGGCAGGCAACAATCAGAAAAATCAAAGGTGTCCGGGAATCACCCAGGGCACGCATGGTCTGTGCCGCATAGTTATACAGGGAAACTGCCAGCGTACCCAGACACACGATTTCCAGATATGTCGTGGCGTCGTCTATCTGACCGGCAGGCGTTTTTAATAAGGTTAAAATTGGCCTTGCCGACAGATAACCAATGATACTGAGCAGCACGCCGGAAACCATCTGGATATAAAAGGCATTGGCAAGCGTCTGCTTTACCTTGTCGCCCCTGCCGGAGCCGAAATACTGCGCAATCAGAATGCCGGCGCCCATGGACAGACCGTTGCAGAAGGAGAAAAACAAAAAGGTAATGGAGCCGGTGCAGCCGATGGAGCCGAGGGCGTTTGCCCCCTCATGCTGACCGACGATGACGCTGTCGGCCAGATTATATACCTGCTGGAACAGATTGCCCAAAAGCATGGGGAGCATGAAACGCAGAAGCAGGGGCGTTTCCCTACCGTGTGTCATATCTTTTACGAGGGTTGCCATACTATGACCTCATTTCTAAAAGAGTTCGTTCGAATTTTTCCGGAGTATCAATGCGTAAGCAGGCGGCTTACAGTTCACTCCAGGGAATGTCTTTTTCCACTCTGTCAAAGCGGATGCTCAGCATTTTTAAGCCGCTCTGGGCAAAGAACAGGCGGATGGAGGTAAACGGAGAAAACATGGGGATTTCCTTTTCGTAGGAAACCGGTTTTCCGTCCGTGCCGTTCCAGGTAAAGGTGCCGCTTGCACTGCCCAAGGAGAACAGAGATACCGGAATCTGCGCCAGTTCGCCCTGGGTGGAGCTGGCAGTCAGAGTTACCTTATAATAAGAAGGATTGTGTACCTTTAAGCCGAAGCTGTAGCTGGTGCCTCTGTCCGTGCAGATGTCTTCGAGAGGAAGGGTGAAATCATCATATACATCGTAGAAGATAACCGGTTCGTCGCTGGGGGTATCCTCCGCAGGTCTGTTTACAATGGTAATTTCATCCGGCTCGCCAAGCAGTCGGTTCATGGCAGGGGTGTGCAGCAGGAAGCGGCAGATATTCCCTGCATTGCGCTGCAGTTCTGCACGGAGCAGGGTGCCGTTCTGTAAGCTCTCAAGGGTGTTGTCGTCGTTCTTTTCCCCATCTGCGCAAACCATGAAGATATCGTTCTGGGCCTTCGCCATGGCAGCGAAGTTGGTCTTGTTCTGGCTGGTGCCACGCTCGTTGATGTCTGCCCACCAGTCAGTCATGGTAAAACCGGTAAAGCCCCATTCGTTTCTAAGAATAACGGTGTTTAAGTCAAAGTTTCCTGCTGTCCAGAGACCGTTTACGGGACCGTAGGTGGTCATAATGGAGTCGGCATTTCCTTCCTTTACAGCTATTTCAAAGCCCTTTAAGTAAATCTCACGAAGCGCACGCTCGGAAGCAATGTTGTCTACAAAGTGACGGCCGGTTTCCTGATTGTTTCCGCAGAAATGCTTGATGGTGCCGGTAACGCCTACGGAATGCAGTCCCTTTAATTCGGCAACCGCCATCTGACCGGTCAGCAGAGGGTCTTCGGAGAAGTATTCAAAGTTTCTGCCGTTTAAGGGGTGACGGTGGATGTTCATGCCGGGTCCCAAAAGGCAGTCAACCTTGTTGGTAATCATTTCCAGTCCCATGCAGACGAACAGCTCTTCCACCAGTTCTTTGTTGAAGGTAGCGGCAATCATGGTGCCGATGGGAAGGCTGAACGCCTTGGTGCCGCAGTCTAAACGCATGCCGGAAGGACCATCGTCGCAGCAGCCGCAGGGAATACCGAACTCGGTCAGGCTCTTTGCCACGCCGCCGAAGGCAGCAGCCGTACCGGGAGTAACCTTGGGGCTGCCCATACCTTCGCCGCGGATAATGCAGGAAAGGTCTTCGTCGGATAACTGACCGATAAATTCATCCATGCTGTGGGTACCCTTTAATACATCCGCAAGCTTGATACCCAAATCGCAGGTGTAAGGAATTTCGGCGGGAAGAAGGGAAAGTCTTCTCTTAGGTTCGTCCACTTCATTCAGTGGAACATCCTCTGTGGTTATTTCATAGGAACCGGCAGCCTTGTCATTGACAACCGGTTTGAAACGCTTGAAAGCTTTTACCGGTGCAAGCGCCTGGGTAAGCTGTTCTGTGACAACTGTGTCGGAAATAGAAACGCCAAGGGAAAGAGCTGCGTTTCTGACATTGTTTCCTACATAAAAATGATAGGTGCCGGCTTCCAGAACATAGGAGAAACGATGGCCGGTTACACCGGAGTCATCATAGGAAGCCAGAGATTTTACGGGAATGGTAACAGTAAGGAGCTGTTCCTCTCCGGGAGCTAAGAGCTTTGTTTTTTCAAAACCGCAGAGAACCCTTGCGGCTTTGCCCAGTTTTCCCTGGGGAGCCTCACAGTAAAGCTGCACGGTTTCCTTACCTGCAACGGAACCGGTGTTTCTGACATTTATGTCAAAAGTTAAAACAGTGTCCTTGCTGACGGCAGCGCCATTTCCTTCGGAGGTGCGGACAACAGAGATGTCAAACTCTGTGTAGGAAAGTCCGAATCCGAAGGGAAAGCGTACCTTTTCGCGGGCAAAGGTTTCAAAATAACGATAGCCTACATAAATGTCCTCAGAGTAAAAATTCTGTGTCTTTCCGCCAAAGTAGGGAGAGGAGGGATAGTCGGAAAGATGATAGGCAATGGTATCCGGAAGTTTACCGGAGGGAGCTACCTTGCCACAGAGAACATCAGCAGTACCTCTGCCGCCTACCATGCCGCCGGCCCATACATACAGACAGGCATCGGGAGGGCAGGTATCTAAGAAACTCATATCAATAATATTGGAAACATTCAAAAGTAAAATCACCTTGGAGAAGGATTTGCGTACTTTCTTTAACATATCCCATTCCGGTTCGGTGAGGCGGAAAGAACCTTCTCCGTCGAAATTGTCCTGTTCCTCCCCGGCGGTACGTCCGATGATGACAATCGCAGTGGAGGTTTCCTTTGCAACATCGGCTACCAGTTTATCGGAAAGAGGCATTTCTTTCTGGGACCAGGGTTCTGCAGCCCAGCCTTCGCCCAGTTCATAAGGATGTTCCTTTTCCCATTCCTTATAGGTATTTAAGAGCGTCTCGTTAATCTTCACGTTGTTTTCCGTAAGACCGTCAACAATGCTGATGACCCTGGAAACATTCACCATACCGCCTGAACCGGTACCGCTTTTATAATAATGAAGCTGAATGCGGCCGAACACAGCAACTTCTTCATCCTTTGCAAGGGGAAGGGCATGGTTTTTATTGGTGAGCATGACGATACCTTCGGAAACGGTCCGGGAAGCGGTATCAAGATAAGTGTTCCAATCAAGTGTTTTTTTCATGGCAGTTGTCCTTTCTTTGTTTGATAAAATGTATGTTTTTCGTTCTTTTTTTTCGTTGCCTTATGACCTCATTGTATGAATTTGTAAAAAGAAAATATATCATATATGTTACTTTTTTATAATATTTGTGCTACAATAAAGAAAGAAATCTGATAAGGGAGAAATAGTAAAGCTGTA
>ERZ1023839.402-NODE-402-length-11800-cov-10.377607_pt1 | contig 11800 bp, 8 predicted proteins | sample MGYA00380383_ERZ1023839 | MGnify/ENA primary metagenome ERZ1023839 (study PRJEB33179, sample SAMN07449065) | human gut metagenome | biome: Human-gut; feature: Human associated habitat; material: Faeces | host: Homo sapiens | place: India:Kasaragod | collected... | reverse complement strand
GCAGCTTCATATGTGTATAAGAGACACGTATAGAAATATACGTCGATAACCGGACCGATAATCTGCGAGATGCGTCCACTTACTTGTGACATAAGCTTATTAGTTTAAAATTTTATTTTTTAATATTTATGTTTCGTTCTTGTTGTATCCGAAGTTCGTGATATCGGATCCGGAAACCTGGTAATTAGATATTCCAGGAAAGACGCCCTAAAACCTTTCAAGGAACCGGTGGAATCAGGATATCCGGGAGTCCGAATCACGAATTTCGTTATACGCCTGCAAAAGTAACAACAATTTACGGAAGCCGCAAATTTTTCGGAAGTTTTATTTGTATTTTGCTCCGTTTTAAAACTTTTTTAGTTCCGTTTAAACCATTTTTACTTTTCATTCATTTCCTATCAGTAATGCCGATAGCGGCATTGGATATCGAAATGCGATGCAAGGAGAAGCTGATTAGATGCTCAACTCATCCAATACCTTGATCAGCTTGCGGTCGAATGGCTTGTCTGAACGGATGGCCTCTGAAAGTGGTACGTAAACCACCTCGTTGTTGCGGACACCGATCATCACGTTGCGCTGACCCTGCATGATAGCCTCGATGGCACCGCAACCGGTACGGCTGGCGAGGATACGGTCGCGGGCTGATGGGCGACCGCCACGCTGCAGGTGACCGAGGATAGATACACGTACGTCGAACTCAGGGAACTCCTTGCGTACACGGTCGGCATAGTAGAGCGCACCGCACTTAGGACTCTCAGACACGATGACGATACAGCTCTTCTTAGACTTGCGGATACCGCGCTCCATGAACTGAGCCAACTGGTCAACATCGGTAGAATCCTCTGGGATGATGGCAGCCTCTGCACCGCTGGCGATAGCTGAGTTCTGTGCCAGGAATCCGGCATCACGGCCCATCACCTCGATGAAGAAGATACGCTCGTGGCTCTGCGCAGTATCACGGATACGGTCCACGCACTCTACGATGGTGTTCATCGTAGTATCGTAACCGATGGTGTTGTCTGTGCCATAGAGGTCGTTGTCGATAGTACCAGGCAGACCGATGCAGCAGACATCAAACTCACTTGCGAAGTTCATCGCACCGGTGAGCGAACCGTTACCACCGATTACAACCAGCGCATCGATTTCCTCTTTCTGGATATTCTCGAAAGCCTTCTGTCGGCCCTCTGCTGTCATAAATTCCTTAGAACGTGCAGTCTTCAGCATCGTACCGCCGGTACCGATGATACCGCTCACGTTCTCAGTGGTGAAAGTCTTGATCTCGTCGTTGATCAGTCCATCGTAACCACGATAGATACCCTTCACGGTGAATCCGTTGTAGATAGCCGAACGTGTCACCGCACGGATCGCTGCGTTCATACCAGGAGCATCGCCTCCAGAAGTCAAAATACCTATAGTCTTAATCTTTGCCATAACTATATATACCTTATTATATTATATATTAGTGATACATTAATAAAAAAATATGCTTTCTTGTTGGTTCCGGGATGCGTGTTACATCCCCTTTTTCTTCTTTAGAACTTTCTGAATCTCTTTCGTCGTCTGATTCGTCCTGAATTTCTTCCGTCTGATTCTTCTTTTTGAATCTTCCTGAATCTCTTCCATCTGATTCTTCTTTTTTTGAATCTTCTGAATCTCTTTCGTCTTCAGATTCTTTCTTTTCTTCTTCAGATATGGTTGTTTAAATCATTAAGTAAACGGCTCCTCCCATCAGGGTGTGCGAGAGCCAGAGGATAGCGAGGCCAGCCACGCCACCCACGAGGGCTTTCCATCCGATATTGCGGAAGAACCAGCCCATGCGCATGTGCTCCATCTTCATCAGGGCGAGACCGCTGATGGTACCGATGCCCAGCACATTGCCTCCTGCCATTACGCAGTAAGCGATTACCTGCCAGTAGAGACCATTGGTATTATATACCGAATCCATGGCATAGGTAGGGTCGCCCAATCCCATCACATCGTGCAATGAGAAGAAGTTCATGGCGGTGGCAAAGTTGTCGAGTACCGTACTCAGCACTCCGGCAGCCACGCCATGCAGCCATACATTAGGGTGCGACTCACTGGTTCCCAGCCAGCTGGAGAGGTCATAAAAGGCACCCGTCTCCTTCACCACGCTCACGGCAAGAATCATTCCCATCACGAAGAGAATCATCTGAATCACACCGTATTGCAGCACTCTAGGGGTACGACGCTCCACCATCGCATCCATGTTCATGAGCTTGCGATTGAAGATCTCGTTTACGATCCAGAGTACGCTGAGCACGCACAGGGCGCCCAGGAACGGGCTGAGCTTGGTGATGTTATGGAAGGTAGGGATAAACCACAGACCGCCGATTCCCACGAGGAGCATCAGCAGTCTCTGCCACTTGTTCAGGCGGGTATCATCGCCACGGAAAGGCATCACAATCCACTCTGTCTCAACTCTTTCCGGCAGCATACGCTGCATCAGCAGGGTTGGAATCAACCACGCTGCAAGACAAGGAAGGAGTAATGAAAAGGAGAAAACGGTGGCAGTAACAGCCCCTGAATTCCAGAGTACCAGACCTTCCGGGTTACCAATCACGGTGAGCGCACCGCCACAGTTGGCAGCTACGAGGATGGCGCTTCCATACACCATTCTCTGTCTTCTGCTCGGGATGATGCCATGCATCATGGTGAGCATCATCACGGTGGTAGTGAGGTTATCGAGATTGATGGAAATCAGGAATGTAACGATGGCGAGTGTCCACAGCATCTTCTTGCTGCTGCGTGTGCGAAGCAACTGGCGCACGAAGTCGAAGCAGCCGTTGTTGTTGAGGATTTCTACGATCGTCATCGTAGCGAGCAGGAACATCACGATCTCCGCTGCCCTACCCACCTGTGGGAGGAAGATGTGTCGGGAGATGAAGTACTTCACGGAAGTACTGGTTGATTCCATTTCGCTGAAATTGAGGAAGCGGGTATAATCCGCTGAATGTTCGCTAGTTACGAAGTCCATACCGAAGCATATATACAGCACCCATCCCACCGTTCCGGCGAAGATAGCCACGGCAGCACGGTTTACTTTGGTCACGTTCTCAGTTGCAATGAGCACGCAGGCCAGGATCAGTATGGTTAAAATGACTAGTGTCATATCTACTCAATCGTTAGTTCATATTTTCATAATCAAGGGCAAAGGTAACAAAATATTTGTAATCCCCAACATTTCCGTGCATTTTTTTAATGAATTTAACGCAAAATTCATGCTACAGAAATTTTATCCATCGTTTTTCATTCATCGGATTCTCTTCACCGGATTTTTATTCATCGGATTACGCGGAATTATCGGAAGGCATTCTTGCTTCAAGGATTACGCACGGAATTTAAACGGAATGCGACCTGTTCGGTCGAGGCGACTTAAACCACATGTTATAAGGTCACGCAGATTTCGCAGATGACGCAGATTTTACTATCATACGTTTTTTGTCCCACAGATTTCACAGATTTACACAGATTTCCCATTGGATAACTCTGCTTAATCCGATGAAGAAAAATCTGCGAAATCTCATAGACCGACCAGGTCTAAATCTGCGTAAATCTGTGAAATCTGTGGGACATAAAAAGAGTTAATCAGAAAAAAATCTGCGTCATCTGCGAAATCTGCGTGACTATACATCATGCAGTTCCGGTTCCACGACCGAACAGGTCGCTTTCCGTTTAAATTCCGTGCGTAATCCATGCAGCAAGAATGCCTTCCGATAACTCCGCGTAATCCGATGAAGAAAAAAAAACGATGAAAAGAATATCCGATGAAGACATTATATATAATAAGTAGGAACCACAAGATTCACCCTCAAACCGCCCCATTTAGTTAAATATCATTAATAAACCGAAGAAAAACAAACACAAATGCTTGTAACTCAAAGAAAATGAGTAATTTTGCGCCCGATTTCAACAATATATAAAGTCAAACTTTATTAATTTAAATTTTTTAATTATTTTTTATGTCAAATTTTAAGAACGTACAGCCACTCGACGACTTCAATTGGGATGAGTTCGAGAATGGCACAAACGCAGGCGTCAGCAAAACAGACCTCGAGAAGGCCTATGACGAAACACTTAACAAGGTAACTGAGCACCAGGTGGTTGAGGGTACCGTAATCTCTGTTGATAAGAAAGAGGTTATCGTAAACATCGGCTACAAGAGCGACGGTATCATTCCAGCTTCTGAGTTCCGTTACAACCCAGACCTCAAGGTAGGCGACAAGGTTGAGGTTTACGTAGAGAACCAGGAGGACACAAAGGGTCAGTTGGTACTCTCTCACAAGAAGGCTCGCCTCAGCAAGTCTTGGGAGCGTGTTAACGCTGCTCTCGAGAACGAGGAGATCATCCAGGGTTACATCAAGTGCCGCACTAAGGGCGGTATGATCGTTGACGTCTTCGGTATCGAGGCTTTCTTGCCAGGAAGCCAGATCGACGTTCACCCTATACGCGACTACGACGTATTCGTAGGCAAGACAATGGAGTTCAAGGTTGTAAAGATCAACCAGGAGTTCCGCAACGTCGTTGTATCTCACAAGGCGCTCATCGAGCAGGAGCTCGAGCAGCAGCGTAAGGAGATCATCGGCAAGCTCGAGAAGGGTCAGATCCTCGAGGGTACCGTTAAGAACATCACTACTTACGGTGTATTCGTTGACCTCGGCGGTGTTGACGGTTTGATCCACATCACAGACCTCTCTTGGGGCCGCGTAAGCGATCCACACGAGGTTGTATCTCTCGACCAGAAGATCAACGTTGTTATCCTCGACTTCGATGAGGAGAAGAAGCGTATCGCTCTCGGTTTGAAGCAGCTCACTCCACATCCATGGGATGCACTTGATCCAAACCTCAAGGTAGGTGATCACGTGAAGGGTAAGGTAGTGGTTATGGCTGACTACGGTGCATTCGTTGAGATTGCTCCAGGTGTAGAGGGCTTGATCCACGTTTCTGAGATGTCTTGGAGCCAGCACCTCCGTTCAGCTAACGACTTCATGAAGGTTGGCGACGAGGTAGAGGCTGTTATCCTGACTCTCGACCGCGCTGAGCGCAAGATGAGCCTCGGTATCAAGCAGCTCAAGGAAGATCCATGGGAGTGCATCGAGACTAAGTTCCCTATCGGCAGCAAGCACGTTGCTAAGGTTCGCAACTTCACTAACTTCGGTATCTTCGTAGAGCTCGCAGAGGGCGTTGACGGTCTGATCCACATCTCTGACCTCTCTTGGACCAAGAAGATCAAGCACCCATCTGAGTTCACTACAGTTGGTGCTACTCTCGACGTAGTAGTTCTCGAGATCGACAAGGAGAACCGCCGCTTGAGCCTCGGCCACAAGCAGTTGGAGAAGAACCCATGGGATGAGTATGAGAACATCTACACTCCAGGTTCTGTACACAAGGGTACCATCATTGAGATGATGGACAAGGGCGCTGTAGTTGCTCTCGCAGAGGGTGGCGAAGGCTTCGCTACTCCAAAGCACCTCACCAAGGAGGATGGCTCAATGGCTAAGAAGGGCGAGGAGCTCGACTTCAAGGTAATCGAGTTCGTTAAGGAGACAAAGCGTATCATCCTCTCTCACTCTCGTACATTCGAGGAGGGCAAGGACGAGCCAATCGCTAAGCCAGCTCACAAGCGTGGTGGCAACGGTGGCCGCAAGAACGAGACTCCAGCTATCAACAACGTAGCTGCTGGTACTTCACTCGGCGACATCGATGCTCTTGCTAAGTTGAAGGCTCAGATGGAGGGCAAGGCTTAATCTCCTGCAGATAAAGCATTTGCTATTCATTAGCTAAATAATAATTTTAAGAGGACTGATTTCTCTCCTTGAGAAGTCAGTCCTCTTTGTTTGAACTGTCCATTCCCCTACAGAATATATCAGAAACACATGGATTCATTATATTTATTCCAGTTCGCATGCCTCAATTTCATGGTCATCAATGCGCTGGTCATCGGCATCACCCATTATTATGCAAGATGGCGCAACAGGCGATATGAGCAGTCGCGCTGGATGCTGTTTGTTGCCTTTACGGTATTGGCGATCCAGTATTTCTTACAGATGCGCTACGGATTCCGGGCTGCAGGCGATGACAAGGGAGCAGCCGTCAACCTGCTGTTCTATACCCCCAGCTTCACCTTCATAGCCATGAGCATCTACAATCTGGAGGCTACCCACTCCAGGCGCAAGCCATTATACGGGCTCTGCGGCATCACGAATGCAGTCATCTTCACCATCTTCGGCTTCCACTACTATCTCGGCCCCAGTCTGCCCCAGGGCAGATGGCTCTACGTCATAGAGATTCTATATGTCTGCATGGTGTTCTACTGTTTCTATCTGATCCGTATCGAGATGAAGAAGCGAAAGGAAATCCTGAATACAATGGTAGCTACCGACCTGATGCCGTACTTCAGATATGCCCACACCAGTTTCATCTATCTGTTCATAGCAGCAGTCATCATCCCATTTGCCATCCTCTATACTCCCGTATTATACGTAGTAGGTCCGATGATATTGGCAATCCTACTCTTCTTAACCATCAGCTTCGTAATGCTCGGAGCCGCTTATGTGCCGACCGAGGAACTGCTGACCGAAGAAGATAAGGTAGGGGGGGTAAAAAGGAGGAAGATGATGAGGAAGAGAATGATGAGGAAGAGGAAGTAGATAAAGATGATGAAGCAGATGAGGATAGAGAGAGGGAGAAGAGCAGCCTGCGCTGGCTCCAGATTCAGTCAAGCCTCGACCAGTGGTGTGACAACCATGGATACAAGGATACTTCGGTGAATATGCCTACCCTGTCGAACACGCTGGATATCCCCCGCTACGAACTCACACAGTTCTTTGCTGAATACAGGCATACTACCTTCAGAATCTGGCTCAGCGAAATCCGGTTGAATGCCGCCAAGAAGATGATGCAGGACTATCCCGACTATAGCAACGACATCATTTCAAGCGAATGCGGCTTCTCTTCCAGATCATATCTCTATAAAATCTTCAAGGAAAAAGAAGGCTGCACGCCTAACCTGTGGAGAAGCAAAAACTGTCAACTTTCCGACTAAAATCCAACAGAAAAGTGTCCACTTGCCAGAAAGTGGACACTTTTTTTGTATCAAGTGGACACAAAAACCACCCTTTTATGACAACAGTCTTATGCTTTTTCATTATCTTTGCCAAAGTAAAATGATACAATGTGAATAAGAACAAAACAATAATTTATCTCTTAAAGACAGAAGTATGAAAAAAGGAACCTTTATTTTTGCCGCAGCGGCAATGATGCTCTCATTCTCCAGCTGCTCAGAACAGGATGCGAGTACCGGCAGCGAATCCGCCAAGCTGATTACCGTATCTACATCCATCGGACACATGACCCGAATGGCTACAGACGAAAAGGGTGCGCAGACCTTTACCGAAGGAGATGAAATAAGCGTGTATGCATGGACCGGAAGTGCAGATGTGGCTCCGGCTGCAGAAGCAAGAACGGTGAACAATGCCATCAACAAGCTCACCGGAAAGGTGTGGGTTGCTACACCGCAGATGCTATGGAAGAACCAGAAGGAAAAACATTATTTCATCGGTATCTATCCTACCAGAAAAGTGGAAGACCTCGCTGCTGATACCCATACATTACAGGCTGACAACCAGAAGGCGAGCGACCTGCTCATAGCCGTGAACGCCAAGGGACTCTCCTATGAAAACAATGCCTCAGAACCCGTTCAGCTCGATTTCTCCCACGTGATGGCAAAGATTGTGGTGAACCTTACCTTCAAGAACCAGTGGGGAGGCATACCGGAAGTGAAGACGGTAGCGGTGAAGGATGCTGCAAGAGATGCTACCGTGAACTACCTCACCAAGACGATTACCCCTAAAGCAGCAGACGAGACGATTACCCCTACTGCCAAGGCTGACCTGGAGCTGCCGGCAACCACTGCCAACACCTGCTATCAGTCGGTTATCATCCCGCAGAATGACATTCAGAAGCTTGCCATCATCATCGGCGACAAGACCTTCAGCTACAACCACGGAACTCCTTTCAAGTTTGAAAGCGGAAAGATTACCACCATCAACCTGGAGGTTGGACGCGACAAGGTGATACTCGACGAAGTGAAGATTTCAGACTGGGAAACAGGCAGCACATTCAGCGGCGAAGCTTTAGACTAAACATTTTAAAACATAAAGACATAAAGATATGAAAGCAATACAATTTCTGGGTATGACAGCCTTTATGGCTGCGATGCTAACCGGCTGTTCCAACGACAGCGAACTGGCTCACAGTAACTTTCCTGATGACAACATCATCCGTGTTACTGCCGGAGTAAACGGCGCCGTAACACGTGCAGAGACGCTGGGAACAGAGTTGAACAGTAACTTCAGCCTCACCGTGGTGAACAAGGACACCGAGAACGAGTACAATTATAAATACACCCACGAAAATAAGATTTTCCAAAAGATAGGTACAGAATGGATCTGCAACACCATCCTGCTCTGGCAGGATGCAGAGACAAAAGTAGATGTGGCAGCGTTGGCTCCTGTAACCAATGATGACATGAAATTCTTTGGCATTTTGGACAATAAAAATCAATTCCAAACCCTGGAATACGACATCACTGCCGACCAGAAGACACAGAAACCAGAAAACGACCTGCTCTACTATTACGAGAGTGACCTGGTTCCAGGAAAAGCATTAAATTCCGACGGCAAACTCGACATCCAGTTCAACCATGCCTTCAGCATGATCGACATCAACGTGACGCTGGGAACGGAATACAGTAAAAAGGAGAATCCCATCAACGAGGTAATTGTAGGTGGAAGCAAGCTCTGGGCTACCATAGATGTAACCAACAGCAAGCGCAAGGGCGTAGCCTATGCCAGCGAGGGAACCAATCCTGAAGCCGACATCATCACCACCCCGGGAACATTTACCATGGCTACGACCGACCAGGAGAAATCGAAAGCAGCATACTCATGTATCCTCATTCCGCAGAAAATCGAAGCCAACAAGTTCAAGGTAACGCTGAAGACAAGCAGCAAGACCTACGTATGGACCTCGCCTGATGCCATCACCCTAGAGACAGGACACAGATACACCCTGGACCTGACGATGGGAAAGGATGTGGTGACTGCCCAGAAGGGCAACATTTCTGCCGGCTCCTGGACGGAGGAAACAGAATCTGGCAGCACTCTTGGAACAAAATAACAACAGAAACAACTTAAAGTGAATGCAACTATGAAGTATAAAAAGATATTAACATGGGCTTGCACTGCAGCGCTCTTCCTGACTGGCTGTACAACGGATACAGCCAGCAACGGTAGATGGATGGAAGACTCCAACGCTGTACGCATACAGGCATCAGCAGGCAGCACCCTGACACGTAGCAATCCGATAGAAACTGACGAAAGCAAGCTGACGGGCTTCAACCAGGGCGACAAGATAAGCGTGCGCAATAGGAACATTACCGTGAACTATACTTTCGATGGTGAAAAACTATGGGTGCCGGAAAATGACAAGTATCTGGTATGGGACAAGAACGACCTGAAGTTTGAAGCCTACTATCCATGTGATGGCAATAATACCTTCAGCGTCGGCTGCATTAAGAAAAACCAGAGCACCCTGAAGGCTCTTGCCCAGTCAGACTACATGAACATCACCTACAACGTTCCGGAGGTTCCATCAGACAAGCATCTGCGACTGGAGCTGAAGCGCCAGACAGCCCGCCTGATTTTCAAGATCCAGAAGTTCAACGATGAGTTTAGTGAAAGAGTAAAGGTCGATAAACTAGAGATAGACTGCCCAGAAAAAACCAACGGGGAAACAGACGATTGGGATCCAATCACTCCATACCAGATTGGCAACGGTGGCGTCGGAACCACCTATACGGCACTGGTGATTCCTGGAGTAATCTATGCGAAGCTCAACACTTCCGAAAAATCCTATGATTCCGAAGGAGCGCCACAAGCACTCAATTTGGAAACAGGAGAACTGAAAGCTGGCTATAGCTATACCTACAACCTCATTGTGGGTAAGAACAAGGTGACCGTGGGAGGCGTTACCGTGGCACCCTGGAACACGGGATACACGCTTCCAGGAGGAGTGGCAGAGGAGCTCGCACCTTATGTAACTATGACTGCTGCCAAAACGCAGACCTTCAAGATGACGTGTGAGGGAAACTATACCCTCCCAGAAGACCTTGAATACTCCGTAAACAACGGAACATGGCTGAAAGTAAAAGAAGCGGTTCAGGGTGTTGATTTTGGCGGCGACCTCGGCAGCCTTCGCCTGCGTGGTATATGCCCTAATGGCACAGCTACGAGTTGGGCAAACTATTCTACGATTACCTTCAGCGATGAAAACGTAAAAGTGGATTGTTCTGGCGATATCCGCACGCTGATCGACTACACGGCGTATGACGCTGTAGCAACGGAAAATAGCAGTTTCATATCATTATTCCAGAATTGCACAGCATTGAAATCAGCCCCACAGCTTCCTGCTAAAGCCCTGAAAGAAAGCTGCTACCGACAGATGTTCGAGGGATGCACATCACTCGAACAGGCACCGGATCTTCCTGCTACAGCCCTGAAAGAAAGCTGCTACCAATCGATGTTCACTGGTTGCACAGCACTCACCAAGGCACCAAATCTGCCAGCTACAAAACTGCAAAAATACTGCTACTATTCGATGTTCTCGGGTTGCACATCGCTCACCCAGGCTCCAACACTTTCTGCTACAGAAATAGGGCATAGTTCCTGTTACCATATGTTCGAGGGTTGCAAATCACTTGTCGAAGCTCCAGACTTGCCGGCGACAACACTAGATGCATACTGCTATCTAGGTATGTTTAAGAGTTGCACTAAGCTTACTAAAGCCCCAGAATTAAAGGCTACGCAATTGGCAAACGGTTGTTACGAATCTATGTTTGAGGGTTGTACAGCACTTGCCGATGCTCCAGAGTTGCCGGCAACAACAATAGATATTGCTTGTTATAATAGTATGTTCAAAGGCTGCACATCGCTCACGAAAGCACCGGAATTACGCGCAAAAAAATTTAAGGAAAGATGTTACAGCTGGATGTTCCAGGGTTGCACGAAACTGGAATCCGTTACTATGCTGACAAATGAATGGGGATCTGATCCTCTATTCAGTTGGTTAGATGGTGCAGGAACAGAGGCAAAAAGCCGAACACTAAAGGTTTATGACAAGGAAACATATAAAGATATAGTTACTTATTATGATACTAATAATATGCCAGACATCTGGAAGATAGGTAAATGCACAGTGTTGGATAAAGACGGCAATGAGATCACGACCACAGAATAATCTATCATACTGAATATAAAAACGGGAGTTTCAGAAATCAGAATCTCCAAGTCGCCCTGAAAGGCAAAGCATCCTTCATAGATTGCTTCTGCTTTTTCAGGGCGACATTATTTATGGCGAATATTCAGAGCTGTTTTAAAAACGCCAGCAAAATACCTTGTTGTGTTCCTATATGACAGAGAAAAAAAAGATTTTTCAAATACAGAATGCTATAAAAACCAGAGTCGCCCTATAAGGGAATGGCGTTGCTTAAGACAATGCCATACCCTTATAGGGCGACTCTGGTTTAAAGAATGATAAGAATTTTCTAATTTAATAATTGCTTGGCAGAAACTTCTACAACCCCACCATTTCCGTCACTAATGACCACAGGACGATTGTATAAAGCCTTTTCGACCAACATATCATGCTGAGCTTCAACTAAGCCTAATTCAACTTTGTTGATAAAGCCCTCAATCTCACTTTCACTCATAATCCTTAATTA
>ERZ1023839.401-NODE-401-length-11800-cov-15.839336_pt1 | contig 11800 bp, 6 predicted proteins | sample MGYA00380383_ERZ1023839 | MGnify/ENA primary metagenome ERZ1023839 (study PRJEB33179, sample SAMN07449065) | human gut metagenome | biome: Human-gut; feature: Human associated habitat; material: Faeces | host: Homo sapiens | place: India:Kasaragod | collected... | reverse complement strand
CTGACTATGTTAAAAACATGATTACTGGTGCTGCTCAAATGGATGGTGCTATCCTTGTAGTTTCTGCTGCAGATGGACCTATGCCACAAACAAGAGAACATATCTTATTATCTCGTCAAGTTGGTGTTCCTAAAATTGTTGTTTACATGAACAAATGTGACCAAGTTGATGATCCTGAATTATTAGACTTAGTAGAAATGGAAATTCGTGAATTATTAGGCGAATATGGTTATGATAGTGAATGTCCAATCATTCGTGGTTCTGCATTAAAAGCTCTTGAAGGAGACCCTGCTGCTGAGCAATCTATTCGTGACTTAATGAAAGCTGTTGACGAATATATTCCAGATCCTGTTCGTGAAACTGACAAACCATTCTTAATGAGTATTGAAGATGTATTCACAATTTCAGGACGTGGTACTGTTGTTACAGGACGTGTTGAACGTGGTGTATTAAATCTTAACGACGAAGTTGAAATTGTAGGTTTAAAACCAACAAGAAAAACGGTTGTTACAGGTATTGAAATGTTCAGAAAATCACTTGACTTTGCTCAAGCAGGTGACAATGCTGGTGTATTATTACGTGGTATTGCTCGTGAAGATGTTGAACGTGGACAAGTTCTTGCTAAACCAGGAAGTGTTACACCTCATCATAAATTCAAAGCTAGCGTTTACGTATTAACTAAAGAAGAAGGCGGACGTCATACTCCATTCTTCTCAAATTACAGACCACAATTCTATTTCCGTACTACTGACGTAACTGGTGTTATCGAGTTACCAGAAGGTGTTGAAATGGTTATGCCTGGTGATAACGTAGATATGACTGTTGAATTAATTGCTCCAGTAGCATTAGAAAAAGGTACTAAATTCTCTATCCGTGAAGGTGGACGTACTGTTGGTGCCGGAGTTGTATCTGAAATCGTTGAATAATACGACTTTAAAAAGTGCTGATGAATATCAGTGCTTTTTTTGTGATTTTAAAACTCTTTACAATTTAGACATTTGTGATATAATAAATTTCAACTAAAAGGGGTGATACCATGAGCATAAGAGAATTAACTATCGATGAATTCAATGCTTTTGTTAGAAACAGTCCATTAGGAACACATTATCAAACTTTTAACTACGCTCTTTTGATGGGCGAAAACGGATATGAATATGAACTGGTTGGTATGTTTAATGAGTATAATCAGTTAAAGGCAGCTAGTTTAATTCTTTTTAAGAATTTAAAAATGCACTACAAATATGGCTATGCGCCTAAAGGTTTTATCTTAGACTATTTTAATCAAGAAATTGTAAGTGAGTTTGCGACACTTTTAAAAAGTTACTATAAAAAGAAAAAAGTTGTTTTTATTAAAATTAATCCTGAAATAGCTATTAGTGAAATTGATAAAGAAAGTGGCTTAAAGACATATAATTGGAACTATAACATCTTAGAAATTATGGAAAAAGCAGGATTTAAAAAACTAAAAGATAACCTCTATTTTGAATCTGTATTACCACGTTTTAGTGCGGTTGTTTCTTTGAAAAATTATTCTATGAATAGTGTATCTAAAAATACACGTAATAAAATTAGACGTGCTCATCATAAAGGACTTCATATTGAATTGGCTGAAAAATCAGGCATTGATATTTTACAAAAATTCATTAAAAATAAACGAACTATTAATGAATATTATTACAAAGATTATTATAATGTTTTTAAAAAAGATGATATGATTGACTTATTTTTAGTTAGCATTGATTCAGAAGAATTTCTAATGAATTCCAGAGAGCTTTATGAAAAAGAATTAGAAATCAATAATCGTTTAGTTTCCTTACTTAATAGGGAAAATAATAAACGTAATTTAAATAAAAAAATGGATTCGGATCGAAAAATATTGAATTATAAACAAGATGTTAAATTTGCCACGGAATTAAATACAAAAAAAGACAAAGTTTATATCGCAGGGGCTTTAGTCATTAAATATCAAAATCGTGTGCAAATATTGATGAGTGGTTACGATAAAAAATATAAACGTTTTGAGGCTAACTACTATTTACATGATGAAATATTAAAATATTATCAGAAAAATTATGATTATGCCGAATTAAATGGTTTAACAGGTGATTTTTCTAAAGAAAATCCTTATCTAGGACTTAATGAATTTAAAATTGGTTTTAATCCGCGAATTTATGAATATATTGGCGAATTTGATTTACCTCTTAATGAGAAAAAATATATGAAAATGCGTTCTAATGGAGAACTTGCTAAAATATTTAACAAACCAAATCAAAAAGTAAAGAAAGTGATGCGTGAAAAGAATGATTAAACAAAAACAAACAGGACAATTAATTATTATTTCAGGAACAACTTGTGCTGGTAAAGGTACGGTTGTTAAAGAGCTTTTAAAAAGAAATGAGAATTTAACGGTTTCCATTTCTTATACTTCTCGACCTAAAAGAGAAGGTGAAATTGATGGCAAGGATTACTTCTTTGTTAGTTCAGAAGAATTTGAAAAAAAGATTGCTAATAATGATTTTTTAGAATATGCTAAAGTTCAATATGGTAAATACTATGGTACGCCAAAAGCGGAAGTAAAAGAATTACTAGCCAAAGGTAAAGACGTTATTTTAGAAATTGATGTTCAAGGAGCTAAGCAAATTAAAGAAATGTTTCCAGAAACCATTTTAATTTTCATTATGGCGCCAAGTATGAACGAGGTAAAAAGAAGAATTAAAGAACGTGGTAAAGAAAGTAATGAACAAATTATTGAACGTTTTAAAGTAGCTTATAATGAATTAAATGAAATTAATAAATATAATTATGTTGTTGTAAATGATGAAGTAGAAAATGCTGTTAAAAAAATTGAAGCCATTTTACTTAGTGAAAAATGTCGTGTCGACCGTATTGAAGAAATGGCTGTTGAAAATCAAGAAGAAATCATTCATGAATTTTTAATAGATAAAGAATTTGATAACACTCCTTTTGATATTGCTGAATAAAAATGCAAAAAAGAAAGGGATGTGCTATAATAGGCTCAAGAAGGTGTTAAAATGTATAATGATTTAGATGAAAAAACGGAAAGTAAACCAAAATTTCAATTTTTAAGAAATCTTTTTCGGAAAAGAACAAAAAGACTAATGACCGACATTGACCGGTTATTTAGTAAAATTATGTGGATGGATATTGCTTTATCTATTTGCTTAACCTTAGTTGGTCTTATCTTCTTAGTTTATCCTGATGTCAGCGTTACTGTTATAGGTGTTATCTTTGGTTTATTAATTACTGTTTTAGGCGGAGTATTAATATATACTTACTTAAAACGTCGGGAAATTCCTTTGTTTAGATTTAATTTGATTTATGGCATATTAGGTGTTATTTTAGGAATATTAACGATTATAAGCCCATTTACTTTCACTCAAGTTATTACTATTTTTATAGGTATATGGATACTTTATATGGCAGTTATTAAGATTGATTTTGCTATTCGTTTAAAACTATTAGAAGAAAGAAGTTGGTTATTTCTTCTTGTCAGTGCCTTACTTGAAATATTTATGAGTATTTTAATATTCATTAATCCATTTAGTAATTTAATTATTACTGAAATAGCAGGTGCTTACTTTGTTTTATGTGGCATTTTAAATTGCACCGACGCGGTATTAACTAAAAATAGAGCTATTGATTTTTTAGAAAATTTATAATAAAAAAAGATCTCAAACGGATCTTTTTTTCATATTTCTAATAATTTCTTTTCCAAAATACTATATAAATATAAATGAATAGGCTTATTTGTTTTTTGAAGAATATAATCTTTATAGCCATTTAATTGTTTTAAATAATTTTCATCTGTAACATCACTTAATTTATAATCCACGATGTCTATATGATTAGGATGTTCTATTAATAAATCAATAACGCCATGTTTCTCAATATTGTTATCGTTGTAAATAAATTCATATTCTTGAAAAATAGTAGATTCTTTAACATCTTTAAAAATATCTTGCTGATAAAGATTTATAGCTAACTCTTGAATAAATGAATCGGAAATTAATTCGGGTTTAAAGTTTTTAAAATTGATATTTTCAAAAATTTTATGAACTTTTAAACCAAGTTCAATATTTCTTTCCTCTTTAGGTGTTAATAACTGGTTAATTTTTTTAGAAAATGTTTTGCGAGTTACTTCTTGTTCTTCGAAATGAAATGGTATAAAATCTATCTTTTCACCTTGTTTTATAAGCGTTTGATTAATATCTTTTTTTAAAAGATAATTTTTAGTTAAATTTAGATTTTCCACATTAATATCTTTTTTATAGATTTTTAAAGTATTGGGTATGGAGTAAAGCATACTCGCAAATGAATTATATTTTTTACGAATACTTTCATAAACAATACCATCCTCTTTTAACTCAACATTATTTTCGCTTTTAGGTAATAATAAAATCATTTTTTCTTTCGCCCTTGTTAAAGCTACATAAAATAATCTTATTTTCTCGGATACATCTTCCTGCGTCATTTTGTTTTGAATTAATAATTTTAAAATAGATTCTTTTATACCAGTAGACCTATCTGGCATGTAAATAGGTAAAGTATTGTCATAAATAATATTCCCTTTTAAATCTTCTTTACTAAAAGATTTATATAAACCACAGAAATAACAAATAGGAAATTCCAAACCTTTTGATTTATGAATATTCATAATTTTAACCGCATTAGAACTATTTGTTCCCGTATTAAATTTAATCATTTCATTGGTTTCTAGAAGCTCACTTAAATAATCTTTAAAGTCATAAATATCATAAGATAATTCCTCTAAATTGCTAGCAATATTTAAAATGGTTTCAAAACGAATTTCACTTTCTAAGACACTCCCTTTAAGGCGTGTTTTATTATAAAATTCTAAAGAAGACAATATTTCTTCTGTCAGTTCCTCTAAAGAAAGATGATTTAAGTTTTGACTAAGAGGATATAATTTTTGCCATAACAAAGACTCATAAAAAGGTTTGTTATTAAAATATTCAAAAATCTCATCATCACTTTTAGAAAATAAGTAACTTCTTAAAATACTGGTAAAAGCATATTTGAATTCACTTTCATAATTTTTATCTTTCATTCCAATTAGAAGTGTCAAAATATTTTTAAATAAATAGATATCCGTATCTTCATTTAAAACTTCATCTTTATATAAACAAAGAGGTATTCCAAAATATTCAAAAATTTTCTTAGCTAAATCAAAAGAAGAATTTCGATCTAAAATAAGACAAAAATCATCAAACCTAGCTTCATGAACTATCTTACTATCTTTGTCAAAGATAGGGTATTTTTGTTCCACCTTCTTTTTGATATCTTGAGCGATTGTAAAAAATTCTATTTCTTCTTTGCTAAATTCTTTATTTTTAACTTCATATTCTAAAATATCCATATGATAGTTTTCACAAGAGGCACCTTCTTCAATATAAGAAGTGTTGCCAAAAACCATTTGATGAGAAACGGTGTATTCGGCATTACCAATATTATTTGTCATAATTGGATTAAAAATAGTATTAATATCTTCTAACACCTCGTCACGAGAACGAAAGTTTTTTAACAAATCAATTTTAAGGCCATCTTCATTGAGACTATATTTATCATATTTATTTTTAAAAATATAAGGATTGGCATTTCGAAAACGATAGATACTTTGTTTGATATCTCCTACCATATAAACATTATGATTGTTGATTAAACTAATAAATTCTTCTTGAATGTCAGAAGTATCTTGATATTCATCGACCATAATTTCTTTAAAGAAATGTTTTAAATACTCTCTAATGTCATAATTTTCTTTTAGTATTTTTAATGACATTTGAGCAATATCATTAAAGTCATAACAATAATATTTGTTTTTATATTCTTGTAACTGTTTGAAAAATTCTTCTAATATTTCAAAAATGATTTCTAAATAACCTTTTGTTTTTTTTATCGTATCTATAATCTCCTCTTGATAACCATAGACACATAAATCTTTTAAATTTTTTAAAGAGTCGCTTATTTTTTCACGAGCCATTTTAGTTTCTTCTTCACTATTTCTAGGCGAGCTAGGAATTTTGGTACTGTTAATAAGAGCAATTAATTCATCTAAAGAACATTTGTTTTTCAAAACAGAAATATTATCTAATATTTTTTGTTCATAATCTTTTTCAAAGTAATTACTTTGTAACTCAACTTCTAAAAATAAAGCTTCAATATTTTCTTTTAAAATATTTTCATACATCGAAAGATATAGATGAATCGTATCTTCTTGATAATATTTGTTAAAATAAGAAGACATATATTCTTGTCTATCTGTCCTAATTTCTAGTTTGTTTGCCAAAGACAGAATGCTTTTTTTAAGATTTTTGTCGTCTTTAAAACAAAAATCCTTAATTAAACGATTAAATTTTTCATTAGTTTTTTCCTCATAATACTTATCTAAAATATTATCTAGTATTTTCTTTTTTTGTAAATTTAAAATAGAGCTGTCAGTAATAGAAATATTTTTAGGAATATTTAAAATATAATGATATTTTTTTACAATAGACAAGGCAAAACTATCAAAAGTTGTAATATAGGAAGATTCTAAAAGATCAAGTTCTTCAGGTTTATTTAATTCTTTAATCTTTTTTTTAATTCTTTCTTTCATTTCTCCAGCTGCGGCATTTGTAAACGTTAAAATAAGAAGCTCATTAATATGAATTCCTTTTTTAATTTTTTCGACAACTCTTGTAGATAAAACGGCTGTTTTACCCGAACCCGCTCCGGCGGAAACGATGATATTAGTGCCATCTTTATGAATCGCCGTTAATTGCTCATTCGTCCATGCCATCTTTCTTCACCTCCTTTTTTAAAAAATTTTTGTCAGAATTGATATAGACTTTATCTTTGTCTTTATAAAAGCAAATATCTTTAAAAGGACAAAATTCACATGAGATATTTTTTTTATTATCTAAAACTTTTGGTTCGATTTTAAAATTACCCCTTGTTATTTCATCAATTGTATAGTGAATAAGATTGTCCACTAAATCAAATAAAGTATTCAAGTCGTTTTTATCAAAAATTTTGGAATAATTATAAAAATCACCATCATTTTTAACTTTTAAACTTTTAATCTGACATGAATTAGGGTAACTACTATCCACACTTCCTAATATCTCAAAATTACTATTAGAGTAACCTATTGCTTTTAAAGCATTTTTCTTAGTAACCTCGTAATCTACTTTATTTTCACATTTTTGTTTATCTATAAATAAAGGTTGAAGATAAAAACCACCGCAAGTGTAAGTCTTAAAGTCTTCATTGTTTTTTAATAAATATAAGTAAGTCGGAAGTTGTAAAGAAAAACCATGTGGCATAATTGAAGCATCTAAAAAAGGCATACCTGATTTGTAATCAATGATTTTAAAAATTTTACTTTCAGAATTATAGTATAAAGCATCAATTTTTCCTTTAAAAGTCACAGGAATTTTTTCGTTCATGGGTACTATAATTTCTTTTTCAAATTCTCTTTCCTTTAAATCTGTAAATTTTTCTCTTTCTTGTAAAAGATTTAAAGTATTTCTAAATTCTTCTTTTAAGTTTTGTAAAATCATTTCTTCTTTAAAAGTAAAATCATAATCTTTGATGATGTGTTGAAAAGTATAATCATAATCGAATTCTTCTTCATCTTTAAGTTCTAAAATTTTATGAAAAATAGTACCTATTGTTGTATTAAATGTTTCTTCATAAGGACTTAGTTTTAAAATATATTTAAGATAAAAGGAGAAAGGGCACGCTAAAAAATCATTCATCTGCGTGTAAGATAAAACAAGTTTGTTTTTTAAATAACTTAGTAATTTTTCGTTGTTAATAACTTTATATTCATTTTCATAAGTTTGGTAAGAAATAGGGTGATTAGAAGAAAGCTTAATAAAGGTATCATTAACGGTGCCAAATTTTACATAATTATCCATAAGTTTTCCAAGGATATAGTCATTATATTCTTCAGAAATATTATAATTTAGAAGACCTTGTTCAATAGAATACTTTTCTAATAAAGAAGAAGGATAAACTTCTTTTTTTAAAGTGTTTTTCTTAAAAGTAATAAAGATATGTGGATAACTGGTAATTAAGTTTTCAATAAATTTCTTTTCTCTAATATTTTTATCAGTAGTTGTGTCAAAATGTATTTTTTGTTTAATACTATCTTCAAAATAATCTTCATCTTTGTAAAATTTAGGAATAGTATCTGAATTAAAAGATAGAAAGAAAACATAGTCATCTTCTTTAAAAGAATGCGCTTTGTAGTTAACAACTTGAATACCAGTTTTATAAGCTTTTTCTTTTCTTTTAGTATTTTTAAGCTCATAACTTATAAATTCTTTTCTGTTTTGAAAAAGCATATATTTGTTAACAATATTAACCATTTCATTATATATTTCAGTATCATTTTCATCTTTTATGATTTCTTCTGTTTTTTTAATAGCTTCCAAAGGATCTAGACTTAAATTTTTCAAAAAGAAAGTTCCTAGAAAAGTTTCGGCTAAAGTCGTCGTGGATACTATATTTAAAGGAATGTGTATTTGCTTGGCTATTCGTTTTAAATATTTCATGTAATCTTCGGGAACATTCGTTAAGTATATATCTTTTTCGGGCACTCCTTTTTGAAGTAAAGAAATAATTTGCTCAAAAACAAAAGCAATTTCTTCTTCGATACTGTTTAAAGAATATACTTTGGGAACATAATTATTAGTTTCCTTTTGAATAATTTCAATATCATAATCCTTTAAAAGATATAAAAGTTCTTGACTACAATCATATTCTGTAATTTTAAAACTTACATTTTTATATTTTTCTTTTAACAATTTATTTTCTTGTAGTAATTTATTATCTAATAATTTTTTCTTTAATTTGTTTAAATAAATACCTTTATCAGTATCAATCTGTTCGACAGGATAAAGAATAATATTATCTAAGTATTTTTGAGCTACTTCTAAAATAACATCTTCTTCACTCATAATGAAATCTAGGACTTTTTCATTGTATTCATAGGGAAAATTACTGAGAAATTCTTTTAATGTGTAAACTTTATACGGTTGTAAAGTTTTAGATTCACTTAAAGTTCGTAGTAATGAATTTTTGTTATGAGTAATGTAAATAATTTCTTTCATATTCATACCACGCTTTCTTTTCATGATTTTAACATGAATAATTATGTTTTTAAAGAGTTACCATTATAAAAATAATTTAAAAAATTAATCTTTATTTACTTATTTTAAATTTTTGAATTTAATATAATTGTTCTACAAAAGTTAACATCTGTTGCTAAAATTTGCGATTTAAAAAAAATGTAATATGGACTTTGATTTATTAATTTGTTACAATTGAGAAAGATAGAAGGACAATATAATAATTTAGAAGTCTTTTGTGATTTAGGAGTGTGAAAAAATTATGAAAAAGTTGTTTAATAAGGATAATCCTAATAAAAAGAAAATCCTTATTATCATGGGAATTTTGATAGTATTATTGGGAACTATCGGTATTTCCTACGCCTATTGGATATTAACTTATACTCAAACAGGTGTGAATAAGGTAGCGGCAAGTTGTTTTAGTTTGTCACTAACGAATGAAAAAAATAATATTAATTTATCTAATGCTTATCCCATATTAGATGAAGAAGGAAAAAAGTTAACACCATATAGTTTTACAATAACTAATACGTGTGATTTGTTTGCTAGTTACACCGTAAACCTAGAAATGCTTGAGGATAACGCAATGCCTCTTAAATACATCAATTCAATGCTTAATAATGAAAGTGTTACTAAATTAAGTGCTTTAGAAGATGCTAAAACAACAATAGATGGTGCTGTTGCCTCTAAGACATTAGTAAAAGGTGCGTTAGGTGCTGGTGATAGCGTTGATTACAACTTAAGATTATGGATAGCTGAAGATGTTACGGTTGAAAATACTGACTCTATGAACGCTTTATTTACTTCAAAAGTTGTGGTTGTTGGTTCAGTAAGTAATTATAGTCCAGTAGAACAAGGATATACAACTCTTGCTAATGCCATACTTGCTAACGAATATCAAACAACCCCAGAAATATCTAAGCAAAAAATCGCAGCCAAACAAACAGTTGATTTTAGTAAGACAGCACCAATTCTTATTTGGAATGAAAATAAAGCCACAAGTTTAAGTAGTCCATCCTCAACAATGCCTCATCCAGATCTAGTAGCCTTAAAAGGAACGGATGATAGATATAAAAACCTATCGGCAACATATGTTTTAATCCCAATTGGTTCAAGTTATACTTTTAATTCAGAAACCGGAAAATATACGATTACGAATGTACAACAAGTAGATCCAACAACATTAACATATGGTGGAGATACTAAATATTATTTCTGTAGTGCAGGTTATAATACGAACTCATCTGATGTTATAACTGTTTATAAAAATACCGCAAATTGCGCAAACATTTATGAGATAACAAGTGCAAGTATTACGGATGGAACAGCAACCGGTTCAGGTGGAACATCTATTAAAACTAGAAGATATAATTTAAAAGGATATTTAATGAATCAAACTGAGCGTGAAAGCGACAAATCAGATAAAGGGTTATATCAAATGGAAGATGACGATGGTATAAGCTATTATTATCGTGGTTCTGTAAATAACAATTACGTAAAATATGCTGGAGCATATTGGAGAATCATTCGTATCAATGGTGATGGAAGTGTTAGACTTTTATATGCCGGAACAACTGCAAATGCTAGTGGTTCAGGATTAAATATAAAATCTGCTGCCTTTAATAGTAAAAGAGATAATCCAGCCTACAACGGTTATATGTATGGCAGTACTTTAAATACAAGTTATGAAACAACAACAGCCAATGAAAACGACAGTAATATCAAAAAAGAATTAGATAATTGGTATAAAACCCATATTTTAGGAACAAGCAATGAATCAGTCATCGCTGATGCCGGTTTCTGTAATGATAGAAGTTTGTCTTCAGGAAATGGTTATACATCGACAGGATCTAATACTAACTATGGTCCATGGAGAAGATATTATCAAACAAAACAACCAACATTAAAATGTCCTCAAACAAACGATTTATTTACCTTAAGTACAAATACTAAAGGAAATAAAGCTTTAACTTATCCAATCGGCTTAATAACAGTAGATGAATTAATGCTTTCTGGATATGCAGATGGTTATATTAATAAATCAGCTTATACATATAGTACGAATACATACTGGACGTTGTCTCCGAGCTATTTCAATACGGGAGCGTTGGCGGCGAATGAGTTCATCCTCAATGCTGACGGTTATCCTAACGGCAACAATAGTGTATGGAACGGTAATGGTGTTCGCGCGAGCTTCCTACTACGATTAGTTAATGCTAATGCACTGAGGGTTAATGGTTATGACTATTAATGAGAAGAAGTAGCTAGAAATAGCAATCGAAGGATTGGAAACAAGATAGCTCCAGAGCAAAAGCTCGAATAAATAACATAGATGGTAATTTAGTGAACTATTTTACATATAACTGTGTTTTTATAGTATAATGTTAGACGGGGTTATTTTTAAATAGTTCATTGTCTCCGAGCAATTTCGATACGGGGGCACTGGCGGCGAATGGATTTTACTTGAATAGTCTAGGTTATCCTAACGGTTATAACAATGTAACAGCAAGCAATGGTGTTCGCGCGAGCTTCCTACTACGGTTAGTTAATGCTAATGCACTGAGAGTTAATGGTCATGACTATTAATGAGAAGAAGTAGCTAGAAATAGCAATCGAAAGATTGGAAACAAAATAATTCCAGA
>ERZ1023839.400-NODE-400-length-11828-cov-12.559840_pt1 | contig 11828 bp, 12 predicted proteins | sample MGYA00380383_ERZ1023839 | MGnify/ENA primary metagenome ERZ1023839 (study PRJEB33179, sample SAMN07449065) | human gut metagenome | biome: Human-gut; feature: Human associated habitat; material: Faeces | host: Homo sapiens | place: India:Kasaragod | collected... | reverse complement strand
TTTAACATAAATAGGATAACTACCTTCTTTGGTATATTCTTTTTCTATGGTTAAACTATTAGTGGGTGTAACGCTTGTCCAATTTTGCTTGTTGAAACTATATTCAATGATATTTTTGTTTGTACTTGTAATATCAATTGTGAAGATTTCTTTTTCATTGGAATAATCTTTATTATGACTAGTTGCCATAATGGTAATATCATTAGCCAAGTTTTCTTCTTCAATATAAGAAGTATTTACGGTGATCTTACTTTCAAAAGTAGCGCTCATGACTTCATCTATGGCTGGGGTTTCACTGTCCATCCAAAGCTTTAATTCATATGTGGCTTCTTCTTGTGGTTTTAAGGAACCACTGGTTAATTTAAAGGAATTAGTAGCATTAGAAATAGTTGTTTTTACTTCTTCATAAGTATTTAACACTTTAGGAGTGCTATTATTTAAAGATACCTTGATGTATTTACTTGGCATATGTTTAATATTACTACTGGCTAGAATATCTTCTAAATTTACTTCATAAGTAGCTATGGTGTTACATGTATTTTTAATCGTAAAAGAATATCCTTTTTCTTTTAGTCCTTCTTCATCTTCAGTTGGCACAATATTATCTAAAATTAGACTATTTGTATTATCTGTATAAGTTAAAGAAAAACAGTTTGTTCCAGCTATATTTAAATCATTTTGAACTTTATTAAATTGCCAATAAGCATAAGAAAGACTAATAGATGTTACAAGGATTAATAAAATAATAAATATACCCAATTTCTTTTTATTCATCCCTATCATCTACTTTCTTCTACAATTTTACAACACATGTGTTCACTAGTCAACTTTTCTGTTGTTAATCATAGTATAAACGTATCAGGAGGTTTTATGTATTATACCCAAAGATTACAATGGATTAGAGACTGTCGAAATATAAGTCAAAAAGAAATAGCTGAAGCCATTGGTTTAAAGCAACAGCAATATGCTCGTTATGAAAAAGGTGTAAATATGATGCCGGTAAGTTATCTAATAAAAATATGCAAATATTTAGATGTTTCCGCAGACTATATCCTAGGATTAACAGACGAAGAAAAAAGTTATTCTACTACCACATCCGTAATAAAATAACTTTTTTTATATTCTTTCGTTAATTTTTCTAAATTGTGAATACCATAAATAAAAACTTCTTTATTTTGGCAAGTAAAATAACTTTCTAAATTAGAAGTCATGATACTCTCTAGTAGACATATAAAATCATAATTTTGATAATCATTTTCACTATTTAATACATAATTTAAAACTCCAACTTTTATTTTTAAATTTTTTAGAGAAAGATTATTTATAATCTTATTGTAAAAACTCATAACATAAATATTTTGATAATCATATTTTTGAAGAATTATACTTAACCTATTAATATCACAATTTATCTCTTTTATTTCTAGTATCATAATTTTATTTGTTTTCAATTTTAAAACATTTTCTAAAGTTGGCAGATTATCTTTTTTAAATTCTTTATAATTGGTTAAAGAAATAATTTTGCCTTTATAAATCGGATTATGACATATTACAAAAATATGATCTTTAGTAGTTCGTACATCACATTCGAAACCACTATAAAAAGTATTGTTAATACTTTTTTCAAAAGCTTCTAAAGTATTTTCGGAAGCTTCTTTTTTTAAACCACGATGGGCAATTAAATGATTCATAGTAAATCATATGAAAAAAGTGATTTTATAAAACAACAAATTTAAATAAGATCACAATAATAAAAAAGCATGCGAGAGAAACATATAGTTTTAAATGAGGAATTTCTTTTGGATTTTTATCTTCTTCATATGTTTCTTTAAAAACAGGAGTAGCCTCTTCTTTTTTATTTATATAAAAAACGTAATTTTCTTCACTGTGGTCCGAATTTAAAACATGTAAAATACTTTTATTATCTTCTTTTAAAATATCCACAGTTGCCTCTTTATCTTTTAAATCATAGGAAAGTTGTAAGTCCTCTTCATTATCATTTAAAGTAACCGAGTATAAATTATTATCTTTGCTAAAAGGAATAGAAAGCGTTCCGTTTAAAACTTCTAAATCTGTGATACTTTCTGCCAATACTACAGTTGGTAAGAAAAAGCAAAATAAAAAGAATAAGATTTTTTTCATTAAGGTCACCTACTTTTAAGGTTTCCTTTTTTTCTTATTCTATACCTTTTAAATCATTTTTAATAAAATTTCATTCATAATATAAAATTTATCTTTAGGTATGAAGATGTATCCATCCTCTTCTTTTAAGTCTTTATTTTTCAAAAGAGATTTAATAGGATAACAATCTTCCATATTTTTACCAAATTTTCGTTTAAATTTTTCAAGAGATATGCCTTCACATTTTCGAAATCCTAACATAAGTTCATTATCCATGGCATCTTTTAAAGATAGTATTTCTTGTTCACCATGGTAAAAACCATCAAGATAATTTTTTAAACTTTTAGTATTCGTATAACGAATATCATCAATGTAACCACTAGCTCCTAAACCAAAACCGTAATATTCTTCGTTATTCCAATAAGTTAAATTATGCTTTGACTCATAACCTTCTTTAGCAAAATTAGATACTTCATAATGATGGTAATCTTTCTTCTCAAGTGTTTTAATAATCGTTTTATACATTAAGGAATCCATATCTTCACTGATAGGTTTTATTCTTTTTTGATAAAGCATCGTATGAGGTTCAATCATTAAACTATAAGTACTAATATGATCAGGTTCTAATTTTAAAAACATGGTAAGATCTTTTTTTAAAACAGAAAGATCTTCTGTTGGTAAAGCATACATTAAATCAATATTCACATTATTAAATCCTAGTTTACGAATTAAAGCCATTTTTTCTTCAGCTTCTTCTAAGGTGTGTTTTCGATTTAAAAAATAAAGATTGTCTTCATTAAAAGATTGAATTCCAATGCTTAAACGATTAACACCATTTAACTTTAAAAGATAAAGTATTTCTTCTGTAATATCATCCAAATTGCATTCAAAAGTAAATTCAATTTGAGAACTTAAATGAAAGTTATGACAAATTTCTAATAATTTTTTTATTTGACTTAAAGATAAACAAGAAGGAGTTCCGCCACCTATATAAATCGTTTTAATTTCATCATCTAAATAACGATCTAAAATTTCTTCATTTAATTTATTTAAATAAAGATCAGCCCAATCTTTCTTATAAAGTAACTTACAAAAATCACAATAAGAACAAATATTTCTACAAAAAGGAATATGAATATAAACACTTTTACTCATATTTCTTTCCCTTATGTTCCCGTTTTAACTTTCTAATAAAAAATTCATCCCGGTAAGTATTACAACTAGCCAATTCTTCTTTTAAATATTCAGGACAACGTTTAGTAATAACATCTCGACAAACCGGTATATTTCTAAATGTTAAACAGTACTTAATTTTATATTTAACCACATTAGAAATTTCTTCTTCTGTCCAGGAAACACCAGCTTTTAAGTGCTTTTTTATTGTTTCCTTATAATCACGATCAGTTAAACGATTCATTATTTTTTGACATTTTTCATCGTTTGTATTACCACTCATTTGACAATAGGCAATATGATTAATATCGTCGATGTATTGTCTTCTTAAGGCGTCATCTTCAAGAAGTACTTGAAGCTCTGGAACAGTTAAATGAGCTTTATCTCTTAAATAATCAACAAGAGCTTTTTCAATTTCAAAAAGATATTTTAAACCCATTTGATATTTATTGGAAGCTTTACTCAGCATAAATTTTTTTAATTCTTCTCGATCTTGATATTTTAAAATTTCACATAAATTATAAAGAGATAAACGATAAGTAAGAGCTACCTGACACCAGTAATCTAGTCGTCTATAAAGTTTAGAATAATCCTCTTTTGGCTCCTTATTGTCAAATAATTTATCATTAGTTATTCTTTGACTTGTTTTTTTACTTTCATAATAGGAAACTAACCTTTGTTGTTCTTCTAAAGTAAAATAGTTATTTAAAATTTGTAAATCATCTTTTTTTCTTAAAATTTTAGAAAGATCAGGTTTAGCCAAACCACATTTTTTGGCTAATTTTTCTACCGTATCTAAACATCCTTCTTGTAAAGTTTTTTTCAAGATTATCACTATTTTTTGAAATTTTCTAAATCCTATTATTTCCTCTCTGTTAGCTATGGCACTTAAATCATAGTTATTTTCCTCTAGTCTCATTAATTTTTTATATAATTCTTGTTTATGTTCAATTGATTTATTTTGTCTAAATATTTTTATTTTTTTAGCTATTTTTTCATCGTATAAACTACTTTTTGAATTAATAAAACATCCTAAATATCTAGAAACGCATGTATTAGAAATTCCTAAAACTTCACTGATTTCCGCTTCAGAAAAGCCATCCAAAGTAAGAGATATTATTTTTTGAGAAATAGGAATTAGTTTAGAAAAAAAATCTTCTATTTCTTGTTTAGAACAATCAAGTACTTCTGCTTTGATTTGTTCTTTAGTAAATCCCTTTTTTATTAAATTAATAATATTATTTTCTCTTGTCATAACAACTTCGTAAAACTCCTCTTCTATTTATTTCTACAATTTTTTAACCCCAATTGTTCTTGTTCTTCTAAGGATAAATCCTTCCATAAATTTAAATCTTCTTGTAAAGATAATAAATCGTATTTTAATTTATATCTTATTATTTTTTTCTTATCTTCCACCGTCAAAGTTGATGGATCTTTTTGACATATCATAGCGTACTCTATATTAATCATTCGAAGACGTTCACGATATTTTTGGGTTTCTCTTCCATCTAAAAGAGCTTTTTTTCTATTAATCTCCAAAAGTTTTTTTAACTCTTCTTCATTTAAGATTTGTAAAGCTAATTTTCTTTTATCGCGTAAGTTTATGTATGACCCTACTGTAGGAGAAGATAACTTATATTTGGTGGCTAAATCTTGTAAAAGATATTCTCCATCATGTTCAATATAATCATAAAGAACTTGACAAGCCTTTTCATATTTACGAAAGGCCCTAAAATACATACTACTACAAATGGTATATAATTCAACTGGAAATTGTTTTAAAAAAGCGAGTTCCTTTATCGTGTACAATGGTTCTTCTTTAAAATATTTTCTTTTTGTTTCCATACTTTTTTCATAAGCGGCTGTATCTTGAAGACTATTTTTAATACCAAATTTCTTTAAATACATATCTATTACATTTTTATCTGTTTTTAATAAATAAGCCATCATATGTGGCATAAAACCTTTATAAATAAGCTCTTTTAATTCTGGGATAGAAACATCTTTAGGACGTTCTTCCGCCATATTTTTAAATTTTTCTATGATTTTTGCAGCACTATAATCTTTAGATAAATCAATAATATAATTTATAAAAGCTGGTGTCAAATAAAGGGTAGAACTTATTTTTTCTATCGATTCTCCTTTTTGATATAAAGAGATAATTTCATTAATTAGTTCCATTTTTATTTTCCTTTTTCTTTGTCCGTTTTCTTTTTAAATCACTCATATATTCCACTTTCGCGCCATAATAAGTTTTAATCTCTTGCCCATTCATTTGCCAATTTTTCAAAGATTTCATTAAATAATTATCACCGAATTTCTTAATAAGTTTTAAATCTGCATCATTTGCTAAATCAAAAGAAACATATTTTAATTTATACCTAAATACTATTTGCTCCTCTAAAAGAGATAATGGCGTTGATTTTTTCATAAGATGAAGAGCATACGCATCTTTAAGTAAAAAACTTTGTAATAAAACATTTTTACTTTTGCTTTCTAAAACTCTCTTAGCACTAGTTAAATCATTTTCTTTTATCCTAGCACTTTTAAATTGACAAGAAAATAAAAAGTAAATAGGATCCGAATAAAAACCACCCTTAAAAACATCAATATCATTTAGAAGTTTACTACCATACTTAAAATTTAATAATGTCTTAAGACTTTCTAAATCTAAACGATATTCTAAAATTAGTTGAATCCAAAATTCTATATTTTCTTGAAAATTTTTAAATATTCTAATTTCTTCATCTGTTATAGTAATAAATAATTTTGAACATCCTCCTAAATTATTACGACGATCTTTCTTTTTTTGAATAACGCTTTCTTGTATTATTTTTATTTCTTCAACAGTTAAAAACATATCTGCTGATAAAAAGCTATGGTTACCATCTAAAACTTTTCGAACCACTGGAAAAGTAAGTTCATATTTTTTGCATAAAAATGCAAATGATACAGTTTCTTTGTTAAGAACGTATTCTTTTAAAATCATTTTAACTTTTTTATAAGTTTGATAACGTGTTTGTAGAAAATATGGAAGATGTCTGAAATAAGCTTCTTCATTTTTTTCTACTTCCTCAAAAACAGCTTTATAATTGATTTCATCATTTTTCTTATAGTAAAATTTTTGATAAAGAGAATCTTTTTGTTTTTCTTTAAGTACCAACGACTTTACCGCCTTTTCTTCAAGACCCAAACTACGAGCAATTTATTTACAAGATTTTCCCTCTAAATATAACTGATAAATTTTAGAATTTTGATTTAGTTTCTCTTTGTTATTCATCATTTTCTCCCCCTTAAAAATAACATTTTATTTATCTTCTCCACTTAAAATACTTAAGAATGCTTCACTTGGAATTTCAACACTACCAATCATTTTCATTCTTTTTTTACCCTCTTTTTGTTTTTCTAGCAGTTTTCTTTTACGAGTGATATCTCCTCCATAACATTTAGCTAAAACATTTTTACGCATAGCACTTATATTTTCTCTGGCAATTACCTTTGAACCAATCTGGGCTTGAATAGGTATTTGAAACATTTGTCTTGGAATGACTTCTTTTAGTTTTTCTACCACGCTTCTTCCCCTTTGATACGCAAAATCTTTATGAACGATGACCGATAAAGCATCAACAATTTCTCCGTTTAACAAAATATTCATCTTAACAAGATTACTTGTCCGATAGCCACAAAGCTCATAATCTAAAGAAGCATAACCTTTAGTATAACTTTTTAATTTGTCAAAAAAGTCATAAACCACTTCAGATAAAGGAATTTCATAATGAATATTTACCCTTTTATCATCGATATATTCCATTTCTTTATAAATACCTCTTTTATCTTGACATAGACCCATGATAGCCCCGATGTATTCACTTGGGACAATAATATTGGTATAAATATAAGGTTCTTCAATATAAGAAATTTTAACTTGTTCGGGCATCTTATTAGGACTATCTACTTCGATCATTTCGCCATTTGTTAAAGTAACATGATAAATAACACTAGGACTAGTAGCAATAACCGCAAGACCAAATTCTCTTTCTAATCTTGTCGTGATGATATCCATGTGTAATAGGCCTAAAAAGCCAACGCGAAAGCCAAAACCTAAAGCATCGGATGTTTCTGGTTCAATTGTTAGGGCAGCATCATTTAATTTTAACTTTTCAAAAGCTTCTTTTAAAGCTTCATACTTATTAGGTTCAATTGGAAAAATTCCTGAATAAACCATTGGTTTCATTTTTTTATAACCGTGAATAGGTTCAGAAGCTTGGCAATTTAAATTGGTAATTGTATCCCCAACTTCAACAGAAGTGATGTCTTTAATAGCGCCAGCAAAATAGCCTACTTCACCACTTAAAAGTTCGTTTACATGTTTTTCTCTTGGACAATGGACTCCTAGTTCAGTGACCTCAAATGATTTTTTACCTGCCATAAAATACATGTTGTCTTTAAGTTTTAAAGAGCCATCTTCTACTTTAATTAAACCAACAACACCTTTATAAGGATCAAAATAACTATCAAAGATTAAAGCTCTAAGTGGTTTATCATTACAAATTTTAGGAGCCGGTACTCTTTTAATAACCTCTTCGATAAGTTCTTTTACACCTTGACCAGTTTTACCCGAACAAAGAATAATTTCCTCATCTTTAAAGCCTAAAACTCTTTTTAACTCCTCTTTTACTTTAGGAATATTAGCATTCGGTAAATCAATTTTATTAATAACAGGAATAATCGTTAAGTCAGCATTCATTGCTAAATAAAGATTAGCCAATGTTTGAGCTTCAATTCCTTGAGCGGCATCCACCACTAAAATAGCTCCTTCACAAGCTGCTAAACTACGGCTTACTTCATAAGAAAAATCGACATGACCTGGAGTATCTATTAAATTTAAATAATATTCTTCTCCCTCAAATTTATAATTTAAACTTACAGCATTCAATTTAATGGTGATGCCTCTTTCTCTTTCTAAATCCATACTATCAAGAACTTGATTCACCATTTCTCTTTCACTTACTGCTCCGGTAATTTCTAAAATACGATCGGCTAAAGTACTTTTCCCATGATCAATATGGGCAATAATGGAAAAATTTCGAATATTTTCTTGCTTTTTTTTCATTTATCAACACCTTTTGTTATTATACAAAAAAAGGAGTCTTTAGTAAACTCCTTTTAAAAAACTAGTCTTTGAATATCGCTAATAATCTATTCTTAGCTTCTATCGTTAATTTTATTTGTTCATCTAAATAAGCTTCTTCATTCAAAGTGCCTTCGACATAATTTTTATAATCTTTTTTATTGCCATCAATAAAGTCTATAATCGTTATTAATTCTCTAAGTTGTAAATTAAGTTCATCCCGTTTTATTTCTGTTTTATTTAATCCATTCATTTATATTTTAGGTCCTCCTATTTTATTTGCTTCTTTAGCTGGTTCTAAAGCGGTGGCCGCGGTTAAATTATATTTTTTATTGACAAACTCTCTAAAAGTCAAAAAATTTGTCTTATCAATACAAGAAGCTCTATAACGTAAGTATTCTTTATGAAGAGTGTTTGGTTTTCTTCTTTCCTCTTTATCATCACTTTCTTGTTTTAATTTTTTATATTCCATAATATAAGGATAGGAAGAATCACGATAAGCATATCTCATATCACTAAGTTGCTGGGGTGTTAAATTTCCAAGAGTAGCATCTCTTGATATTTTACCTTTTTCTTTTAAAATAGAAAGCCCTCTTTCTTCTGGGGTCATTTTGGCAAACCTTTTCATTTCTTCTGTTTTATGTGCGATAATAGCCTCTTTATCAAGATTAGCTAAATAAGCATCACCATTTCTAAATTCATAAGTTTCTTCAAAGTCATCATCTTTTAGTTGACGCATTGCTTCTTCTCTAAAAATTCGATTTTCTTCTTCTAAGTAATCTCTTTTAATTTTAACTTTTTTTGTCATCACTTCTTTTAAAGATTGTTTCTCATTCTTTTTAGAGTAATATCTTTGCTTTCCTTTACTCTTAGCATCTAGTAAGGCGTCATTACTAAGTTTTACTGTACTTGTTAAAACTCTCATTTTGGCTTCGATGACCATTTTTTTATCATAATTATTAGGTTCTTCCATTAATACCTTTTCTAATTCATAAAAAAGATTTTCATATTCCAAAAGAGCCATTTTTTGATCTTGCTGAAGTATCTTTATTTTTTTTTCTTTTTCTATTTGTTCTTTGTAAGAAGTTAAATTAAAACTGTTTAAATAGGTATTTAATTTTTGCAAATCTTTTAAATATCTTTGCTTCAAAGTCTCTAAATATTTAACTAATCTTATCATATCTACATCTTGTAAATCTTTAGAAATAATAGCTAAAGTCTTATCAAGAGATGTAATAACAAGTTCTATTCTTTCTTTAAGAAGCCAAGATGATTTTACTTGAGAAATATTATTTTTTAATTTCTTGACTGCTGGTGTCATTTCTATTTTACCATTAGTTAACATCTCTTCAAGTTCATCTATAAAAGTGTGATCAAAAACGGTATTTTTAGTTTCTTTTACCCCAAAATAAGGTGAGGCGGTAGAAATTTTTTCTAAAGTAGCTTTCTTTATTTCCTCCATAAAATGATCATATTTTACAAATAATGAAGTTCCTTCAATTTTAAAATCTACTGAAGACAAATTAAGTGAATTTAATAAGTTTTTTATTTCCTCGATTAAAACGGATACTTTCTTTTGTTCTTCTCCCCTTAAAGTTAATATTTCTCTGGAAACTATTTTTGTTAATTCTTCCCTTTCTTTAGGTGTTAAATAAGATGTTAAATTTTCTATTTCCACTTTTAAATTTGAAAAAAGTTTATCCTCTGTAAAACTCTTAGTTTCATTTTCAAATTGATGTATTTTTTTGATTAAATTATCAATTTTTTCTATTTTCTTCTGATTCGTATGAATATCTTTTTTTGTAATTAATTGATCCAAAATATTCATTTTTCCATCTTGAAGTTCTTTTGTCCATTTCTTGTTTTTTTCTTGTAATGTTTCTTTTCTTTTATTTATATCACTTATACACATTAAAATATAAGGATTATTCATATTTATAACCTCCTTTTACCATAAATATGGTAGCATATTTTATAAAAATTAACCAGAAAAAAATAGAAAAAAATTACCGTTTTAAAAAGTGATTTTTTTAAGATTAAGTAAATAAAATTTTGAAAATATTAACCATCTCATTAATGCCTTTAGACATAAATTTTTCAACAATCATAGAAAAGTCAATCCCCAGTTTAGTCGCACCATTAGAATAATCTTTTTTTATATCTGTTAAATAATCTTTAATATCAACATTTTTACCAGCTTTCACATCTTCTTCAAATTGTTTCATAGCTTCATCTGTAATAGTCGTTTTCTCACTTAATTTAGCTTCATAGTATCCTGATGAAATAGCAATTGTTAAAGATAAATATAAAATAAATAGAACGGCTAAAATTTTTAAGAAAATAGAACCCTTCTTTTTACTTTCCATTTTCTAATATCACTTCCTTTAAGACTTTGGCAAGTACTAAAAGTGTATTGTTAACTTCACTTATTTTATTATATTGCCCTCCGAGTTCAAAAAGAAGTGTTTGGGACGAAAAATCTTGATTATATATTCCATTTACTCCTTGCCCACCTTTTTTTAAAATACCTCTACTTAAATGAGGAACTTCTTTATTTAATCGTTCACTAATTTTTTCTGCTAAAGAGAAATTTTCATTATAATTATCATAATCTGTTCCAATTACAAATAAGACTTTGGCATAAGATTTATTTTGATACGAAACAGTACTAGCCTCATAAGAAATAGAATCACGATGAATATCAAAAAAATATTTTAATGTTTGATTCTTACTTAACGCATCTTGCATTAAGAATTTACTAGCTTTATAACTAGAGGCATAATTCCAACTATTTATTTTTAATACATCTTTAATAGGTGTTGTTTCCATGATTGTTTTGATATCTAAATTATTTAATTCTTCTCTTAGTTTGTAACCGGCTAACATGACGGTGGGAATAACATCATGATTAGCTAATCCATTACTACTATATTCTTCTCCTTGATGAGTGTTATATAAGTAAACTAAAGGATTTGTTTTATTTTCCAAAGGAGCTGGATCAGCTAAATACTCCTGAGCTTTATCTTCTCCATTATAAACTTCATCAACGTTTTCGCTTTGTCCTATGGTATAATTAAGAAGATAATCTAAAACGTTATTATGAAGAGTATTTTCGGAAGAAGGTTTAAACATACTTTTTAATATAAAATCTAAAAATTTGTCTGTATTAAAAAGATGTGCAAAATAAGATAAGAAAAAAGCAAAACTTATTACAAATACACTTAGGGAAAGAAAAAAGAAATTTCTTTTTTTCTTTGCTTTAAATCTCTTTGCCATATTATCACCTAAGAAAATTATACATAAAGAAGAAGAAAGATATTGTCGGAATATAATTTTTTGGTTTCTTTCAATAAAAATCCACGCCTAAAAGACGTGGTTTTTCGCTAAGGCCTATAAGGCCCGT
>ERZ1023839.399-NODE-399-length-11838-cov-13.315030_pt1 | contig 11838 bp, 8 predicted proteins | sample MGYA00380383_ERZ1023839 | MGnify/ENA primary metagenome ERZ1023839 (study PRJEB33179, sample SAMN07449065) | human gut metagenome | biome: Human-gut; feature: Human associated habitat; material: Faeces | host: Homo sapiens | place: India:Kasaragod | collected... | reverse complement strand
ATGATAAGGCAGTAGCTCCTACATTGGCAGTTTGCCCTAACTGTGGTGCATATTATGTTTACCACACTGTTTGCCCAACTTGCGGATACTACAGAGGCAAGGTAGCTATCGTTAAGGAAGCAGCTGAATAATGGGTAAAATCAATGCTGTAATTACAGGTGTGGGTGGATACGTGCCAGACTACATCCTCAACAACGAGGAGTTGTCTCGCATGGTTGATACTACTGACGAGTGGATTACCACCCGTGTGGGTATCAAAGAGCGCCACATCCTTACAGAGGAAGGTCTCGGAACCAGCTACTTGGCACGTAAAGCTGCTAAGCAGTTGATTCAGAAGACTGGCGTGGATCCAGACACAATCGATGCTTTGATTGTGACAACCACAACACCTGACTACAAGTTCCCTTCTACAGCATCTATCGTCCTCGGTAAGCTCGGATTGAAGAACGCTTTCGCATTCGACTTCTCTGCAGCTTGCTGTGGATTCCTCTACACTCTCGATGTTGCGGCAAGCATGATCCAGAGTGGAAGATACAAGAAGATCATCGTCATCGGTGCAGACAAGATGTCTTCACTGGTTGACTATACCGACCGTGCTACCTGTGTGCTCTTCGGCGACGGTGCCGGCGCAGTTCTTGTAGAGGCTACAGAAGAAGAGAATGTAGGTGTTCAGAACTCATACCTTCGTACCGATGGACAAGGCTTGCCTTTCCTCCACATGAAGGCTGGTGGTTCTGTTTGCCCTCCTTCACACTTCACCGTAGATCATCGTCTGCATTATCTTTATCAGGAAGGTCGTACCGTATTCCGTTACGCAGTAACCGATATGAGCAACGACGTGATGAAGATCCTGGAGATGAACAATCTGAAGGCTGATGATGTGAACTGGGTGATTCCTCACGAGGCGAACCTCCGAATCATCGAGGCAGTGACCAAGCGTGCAGGAATTCCACTTGACAAGGTGGTAGTAAACATCGAACGTTACGGAAATACCAGTGCTGCTACAATTCCATTGGCACTCTGGGATGCTGAAAGCCAGTTGAAGAAGGGTGACAACATCATCTTCACAGCCTTCGGTGCAGGTTTCGTACATGGTGCCTCTTTCTATAAGTGGGCATACGATGGTGCTGCTTGCGGCAAGTAAGACATATCAAAAATAGGATAGAATAATTATCTATATAAGGAAACGCATCTTTCTTACTTCATCTATAATATAATGAATAAGCAAGGATGCGTTTCTTTAGCTTAAAATCAATTTTTATCGTATGCATAAAGCAGGTTTTGTAAATATCGTGGGTAACCCTAATGTGGGTAAGAGTACGCTGATGAATCAACTGGTGGGCGAGCGTATCAGCATCGCTACCTTCAAGGCGCAGACCACTCGTCATCGTATCATGGGTATCGTGAATACCGATGATATGCAAATCGTGTTTTCGGATACCCCTGGCGTCTTGAAGCCAAACTACAAGATGCAGGAGATGATGCTTGCCTTCTCGGAGAGTGCATTGGCTGATGCCGATGTGCTGCTTTATGTTACTGATGTGATAGAGAATCCTGAGAAGAACATCGAATTCCTGGAGAAGGTGAAGAAGATGAAGATTCCGGTGCTCCTGCTCATCAACAAGATTGACCAGAGCGACCCGAAGAAGTTGGGAGATATCGTGGAAAAATGGCACTCTCTCTTGCCGAATGCCGAGATTCTTCCTATTTCTGCGAAAAACAAGTTTGGCGTGGATATGCTCCTGAAGCGTATCAAGGAGCTGTTGCCTGAGTCGCCTGCGTTCTTTGACAAGGACCAGTTGACCGACAAGCCAGCCCGTTTCTTCGTATCGGAGATTATCCGTGAGAAGATTCTCCTCTACTACGACAAGGAGATTCCTTACGCTGTAGAGGTGAGAGTGGAGCGGTTCAAGGAGGATGATACCCGCATCCACATCAATGCCGTGATCTACGTAGAGCGTGACTCTCAGAAGGGAATCATCATCGGCCATCAGGGCGTGGCTCTGAAGAAGGTGAACACTGAGAGTAGAAAGGCTTTGGAAAAGTTCTTCGGCAAGAAGATATTCCTGGAAACCTTCGTAAAGGTTGATAAGGATTGGCGCAGTTCTCAGCGAGAACTCGATGCCTTCGGATATAATCCGGAATAATAACTTCATCTCCCTGAATGTAATCGAGGGAGTGACTCTCGCCAGAGGAGCGAGGGCCGGAGCAAGGTCAGCTTCGGCAAATTATTAACTTGGATGCAGAGACCACATCCATGATACCTCCTGAAAGGAAGGAGGCGAATGACTATTTATGGCAAATTTAGTAGCAATCGTAGGTCGCCCTAACGTGGGTAAATCTACTTTATTCAATCGTTTGACTCAATCTCGTCGCGCTATCGTTAGTGATACGGCTGGTACTACCCGCGACCGTCAGTATGGTAAGTGCAGCTGGAACGGCAGAGAATTCTCTGTGGTGGATACCGGTGGTTGGGTCGTTAAATCAGATGACATTTTCGAGGATGCTATCCGCAAGCAGGTGTTGGTAGCTACAGAAGAGGCCGACCTGGTGCTCTTCCTAGTAGATGTAAACACCGGTTTGACCGACTGGGATGAGGATGTTGCCCTCATCTTGCGTCGTGCCAAGCTGCCTGTGATCCTTGTTGCCAACAAGGTGGATAACAGTGCTGAGTATTATGAGGCTGCCGAGTTCTACAAGCTGGGCTTGGGTGATCCTCAGTGTATCAGTGCTGCAACAGGTGGTGGTACGGGTGACTTGCTCGACATCATATTGGACAAGCTTCAGGATAATCCTGAGGAAGATATCGAGGAGGATATTCCTCGTTTCGCTGTGGTAGGTCGTCCTAACGCAGGCAAGAGCAGTATCATCAATGCCTTCATCGGTGAGGATAGAAACATCGTTACCGAGATTGCCGGTACTACCCGTGACAGTATCTATACCCGTTACGATAAGTTCGGCTTCGACTTCTACCTGGTAGATACTGCCGGTATCCGCAGAAAGAACAAGGTGAGCGAGGATCTGGAATTCTATTCCGTGATGCGCTCCATCCGTGCCATCGAGAACAGTGATGTCTGCATCCTGATGCTGGATGCCACCCGTGGTATCGAGACACAGGATATGAACATCTTCCAGTTGATCCAGAAGAACAACAAGAGTCTGGTGGTGGTAGTAAACAAGTGGGATCTGGTAGAGGAGAAGAACCAGAAGGTGATCGATACCTTCGAGAATGCCATCCGCAACCGAATGGCTCCATTCGTGGATTTCCCTATCATCTTTGCTTCTGCATTGACCAAGCAGCGTATCTTCCGTGTGCTGGAGACAGCCAAGGAGGTTTACCAGAACCGCAAGGCTCATATCGGTACTTCCAAGCTCAATGAGGTGATGCTGCCTATCATCGAGGCTTATCCACCACAGAGCGTGAAGGGTAAGTATATCAAGATCAAGTACTGTACACAGTTGCCTAACACTACGATTCCATCGTTTGTGTTCTATGCCAACCTGCCACAGTATGTAAAGGAGAACTATCGCCGCTTCCTGGAGAACAAGATCCGTGAGAACTGGTCGTTGCATGGTTGTCCAATCAATGTCTTCATCCGTCAGAAGTAAGGGGAAGTGAAGAGTGAAGAACGAAGAATGAAAAATCAAAATGTGTTGAGATGAAGAAACTTTTGATTTTTATGATGATAAGCATGGGGTTGGGACTTTCTTCCTGCAAGGAGGAGAGTCCTGACCCTGGCTATTTGGCAGGTATTGCAGCCAAGGGATATTACGACCTGCTCCTGGAAGGAAAGTATGAGGAGTATGTGGCTGGTTTCAACCAACCTTACCGTATTCCGAAAGGATATCACGAGCAGCTGGTGCTCAATGCGGAAATGTATGTGGAGCAGCAGCAGAAAGAACATGCAGGCATGAAGAAGATTGATGTGCTGAATGCCAAGGCTGATACCGCCCGCCATGTGGCAGATGTCTTCCTGCAAGTGGCTTATGGAGACAGTACCAAGGAACAGATCGTGGTTCCGATGGTAGAGGTGAAAGGTGAATGGAAAATGAGATAAGTATCCGGTTTCAATAAAAAAAGAGGGTGTGTCATAAGTTTATGTCACATCCTCTTTTTAATTTATTCATCATTTTTTCTTCATCGGATTACACGGAGTTATCGGAAGAGCATTCTTGCTGTACGGATTACGCACGGAATTTATACGGAAAGCGACCTATGCGGTCGAGGCGACTTAAACCACATGTTATAAGGTCACGCAGATTTCGCAGATGACGCAGATTTTTTCTGATTGTTTTTTTGTCCCACAGATTTCACAGATTTACACAGATTTAGACCTGTTCGGTCTATGGGATGACGCAGATTTTTCCTCATCTGATTACGCGGAGTTATCCGATGAAAAATCTGCGAAATCTGCGAAATCAGCGTGACATAAAAAACGTATAGTAGTAAAATCCGTGTAAATCTGTGAAATCTGTGGGACTATACATCATGCAGTTCCGGTTCCTCGACCGAACAGGTCGCTTTCCGTTTAAATTCCGTGCGTAATCCGTACAGCAAGAATGCATCCGATAACTCAGCGTAATCCGATGAAAAAAATACGTCATGAACTTATGCCCCCCTCTTTTTTCCTCCATTTTACAATGCCATACTGCAAGAACTGTGAAGAAACTGAAAATAAAGCCTCAGAAAGACAAAGATAAGAGAATATTTTGTATCTTTGCATAAAATATATATGGAGGAAAAGAATATGGCAAACATCAAACGAAGAAGACTGCCGGTAGGCGTACAGTCTTTCAAGAAAATCAGGGAAGAGGGATACGTCTATGTTGATAAGACAGACATCGTCTGGGAGTTGGCAAACTATGGTGACCAGTATAACTATCTGAGCCGCCCTCGCCGATTCGGCAAGTCTGTGCTCGTAGATACTCTGGAAGCTTATTTCCGCGGCAGAAAGGAACTCTTTGAAGGTCTCAAGATTATGGATATGGAAGATGACTGGAAGCAATATCCAGTCATCCGACTCGATATGAGCCGTGGAGGAGCCAGCGCAGAAGGAATCCGCTCGTATCTCAATCTGTGCTTTAAGTCGTATGAACAAAAGTATGCCATAACGCCTGATCCTACCGCGCAACTTGCCGATCGCTTTGATGCCATCATTACCACAGCTTATCGGCAGACTGGTATGCAGGTTGTCGTACTCATCGATGAATACGACTCTCCGCTGCAGCATTCCTGGAAAACTCCTGAGCACGAAGAATGTACCAATGTGTATCGAAACGTGTTCGCCATTTTGAAGGCTGACGATGAGTACGAGCGCTTCGTCTTTATCACCGGCATCACCAAGTTTACGCAGATTTCCCTGTTCTCTGCACTCAACAATCTGACCAATATCAGTTTCCTGCCACAGTATGCCCCTCTTTGCGGTATCACGGAAGAGGAAATCAGCGAGAATTTCATGCCAGAGTTGGAGAAAATGGCGGAAGTGAATGGTTGGACTCTGCAGCAGACCCATGACAAACTGAAGGAGTATTATGATGGGTATCACTTCAGCCGTAATAATATGGTAGATATTTATAATCCTTTCAGTCTCATCAATGCGTTGAATTCGAAGAATTTGGCTAATTTCTGGGCTGCATCCGGGGCTACTTCCCGGCTTCCTAAGTTTATCACCAATGCAGAGTTGAGTTTGGGTGATTTTGAGAATTGCCGTGTTCTGCGCAACATCCTGGAGACGTCGGATGTAACGGGTGGTGGACCAGCCTTGTTCCTTTATCAGTCGGGCTATCTCACCATCAAGGATAGTGATGAGTTCGGCTATGTTTTGGGATTCCCTAATGAAGAGGTGAAGCAGGCGCTCTACGAAACCGTGCTCCCAGCTCTGACTATGCGGGAGATGGGAGACATCCAGTCGTTGCAGGCCAATCTGTATATGCAGTTGGGCACCGGGCAGTTGCCGGATGCGATGAAGTCATTGAAGGCATTGGTTGCCGATGTGCCTTATAGCAACAAGAAGATGGCTTCCATGGATATGGAGGAGCGCTATCGTCTGGTCATCAGTACGATTTTCAATGCCATCGGTTTGAAGGTTGAAGTAGAGCACATGCTTTCCACGGGCAGGATAGATATTGTAGCAACTACTTCTCGCTATATCTATGTGATAGAACTGAAATTGAGAAACAATGGTGGCAAGGAAGCTGCCGTTCGCCAGATTATCGATTGTCGCTATATGGAGCCTTTCAAGGCTGACAGGCGAGAGGTGATAGGACTCGGAATCGAACTTGACGAAGAAGGCAAAGGATTGATCGATTGGAAAGTGGCAGAAGAAGAATAGAAATGGCATATTTGACGCCAGTTAGCATAAATATAAATGCCGATAGTTCTGAAACATCAGAAACTATCGGCATTTTCTTTATATATAATAATGTGTATTACAGGTTGTTCAGCAAGTCTGCCTTGCCATCATTGATCAGCTTGATGACCAACTCTCCGAAGAGAGTGTTCTGCCATGCGAACCAAGGACGGGTGTATTTAGAAGCATCGTCCTTGTGGAAAGACTCATGGATGAATCCCATACCGGCATCCGTATTCAACAGCATCTTCATGCAGAAGCGGATCTCGTCATCGCTCTGTGCGGTGAAGCACTTCATCATGATAGACATAGGCCAAGGCATGTCGTAACCGATGTGTGGACCACCGATACCTTCGCCAGCCTTGCCACGGAAGAAGCAAGGATTGTCCTCACTCCAAACGAAACGGCGGGTGTTCTGGTAGATAGGGTCGTTCATAGGAACATCACCCATATATCCCATACCCAGGAGAGAAGGAACGTTGGAATCGTCCATCAGGAGCTGGTTGCCGAAACCATCTACCTCGTAAGCATAAATCTTGCCATACTTAGGATGGTTGTAGATAGCATACTTCTGCAGAGCAGTATGTACCTCATCGGCAAGACTGCTGCAATCCTGCGCAATCTTCAAGGCTGCATCTTTCTTTGCTGCATCCTTCTCTGCCACGTGCTTCAAGATCTCTGCTGCCTTGTTCATGGAAGAAACTGCCATGAAGTTGGATGGAATCAGGAATGGAAGGATGGTGGCATCATCAGAAGGACGGAACATAGAAGCGATCAGTCCTACTGGTTTTACCGGAGCACCGAAGCCGTCCCAACCGATGGTATCGAAGGCACGGTCAGAAACACGGGTAAAGTGATAAGCCTTGGCTGTCACCTTGCGCTGCTGCTCGTGGAAGGTCTTCAGGATATTCTCGATAGCCTTCATCCATACTTCGCCGAAAATAGAGTCATCGCCTGTTACCTTCCAGTACTCGTAAGCCAGACGGATAGGGTAGCAGAAGGAGTCGATCTCATATTTGCGCTCGAATACATCCGGCTGCATCTTGGTGCGGTCTTTCTGCCAGCCGGCACCGGTAGGACCGTCATTGAAGGCATTGGCGTAGCGGTCGATGTTGATGCATTTCAACTGGCGGAGAATCACACCCTTCAGCATCTTCTTCAACTTCTCGTCCTTGTTGGCGAGGGCTACGTAAGGCCATACCTGGGCACCGGAGTCGCGGAGCCACATGGCTGGAATGTCGCCGGTATATACGAATGTATCATCATCACCATTTTCGAGCACACGGTAGTGAACGGTACTCTCCAGGGTGTTAGGATAGCAGTTGGCAAACATCCACGCCAGCTTTGGATTCTTCTTCAGGAGTTTCTGTACTTCCTTGATCTTCTTCTCTACAGCTGTAGAAGTGAAGAGACGGTCCTCTACAGGAGGACGCTTTGACTCATATTTGCCATTCACTGGGGTTACCACCTTGGTATAGCGTGCATGCACATCTACCTCAGCATTCTCCTGAGCCATAGCGCTCATGGAGGCAAGAAGAGCCAATGTTAAAATAGTCTTTCTCATTATATTTATATTTTTGTTAGTTAGTGCTTGATTCTTATGGACGGTCGGCAGGACGGGTTCCCCACTTCGATGGCTGGTTGCCCATCTGCAGTTCGAGGGTGCCGCCCTTCATGATGTCGTTGTACATGATGTATGACTTGCTGTATGGCTTGCCGTTCAACTTCACAGACTGTACGTACATGTTTTCCTTGCTGTTGTTCTTGCAGACGATGTTGAAGGTCTTGCCCTTGCCCACGTTCAGTTCTGCCTTGTCGAAGATAGGACTGCCGATGATGTACTTGCCGCCAGCTGGCTCTACCTGATAGAGACCTACGGAAGAAAGCACATACCAAGCTGACATCTGACCTACGTCCTCGTTGCCGCTCAAACCGTCGAAGTCATCCTTGTACATCTCGTCCAGGGTCTGTCTGAGCAGACGGGCAGCCTTCCAAGGCTGACCTACATAGTTGTACATGTAGAGAACATGATGGCTAGGCTCGTTGCCATGAGCATACTGACCAATCAGACCTGAGATATCTGGAGAGGCATTGTCGCCCATCTCACCGGTAACGATGAAGAGAGAGTCGAGCTTAGTCACGAACTTCTTTTCATTGCCGAAGAGCTTCACGAGTCCGTGCACATCATGAGGCACCAGCCAGGTATATTGCCATGCATTTCCCTCGGTATAGTCATCTTCACGATGCTCGGCAGAGAATGGGTTGAAAGGAACGCGGAACTTGCCGTCGGAACTCAGACCGCGCATAAAGCCGGTCTCCTTGTCGAAGTACTTGCTGTAAGCCTTTGATCTGTTCTCGAAGTACTTGGCATCTTCCTTCTTGCCCAGCATGCGAGCCACCTTTGCCACACAGGCATCAGCCAGTGCATATTCCAAGCCCTTGGCAACGGTTTCCTTGGTAGGCTCCTTGTCGTATGGCAGATAACCGTGCTTCTTGAGCAAGCCCATGCCACGCTCATCGAGCATAGCCGACTTCTTCATCGCCTCGTAGGCTCCTTCCTTATCCTTCACATAGCCCTTCAGTACCATATCGGCAAGAACAGGAATGCCAGGGTTGCCCACCATACAGTTGGTTTCGTTACCCATCAGATGCCATACTGGCAACTTGCCCTGCTGGCGATAGATGTTGATGAAGGTGCTAGCCATATCTGGCAACATGTCGGTATGGATCATGGTCATCAGCGGATGAGCTGCACGATAGGTGTCCCAGAGTGACAAGGTGGTATAATTGGTGAAGTTGCCGTCATAGACCTTGCCGTCGGCACCGCGATACTGACCGTTGACGTCTGAGAAGACAGATGGAGCGGTCATGGTATGATACATGGCTGTGTAGAAGATGCGGCGGGAGGTAGAATCGCTGGTCTCGATGTTCACCTTAGCCAGTTCCTTGTTCCAGGCAGCATCTGCATCAGCTACTACCTGACGGAAATCCCAGCCCGGAATCTCTTTCTCCAGGTTCAGCTTGGCATTCTCTGCACTTACAGCGGACATACCGGTCTTTACCAGCAATGGCTTGGTGACATCAGCAGTGGTAATCAGCCATCTGCCGGTGCCCAATGGCTTCACGGTAACAGGCTGGGAGAATTCTGCGAAGAAGAAAGCCTTCTGGTCGTTCGCCCATCCCTTGGAGAAACGGTGACCAGCCACGGTGGTAGCTGTAGTATTATCTACATTCATGTCCTTGGCTCCATCCCAGCCGATACCCTGCTTCAGGTCGAGTACCAGCTGTGCCTGCTGTGCATCAGCACCGAAAGTATAGCGCTGGAAACCGGCACGCTGGGTAGCGGTCAGCTCTACCCATACATTAGGCTGCTGCAGTTTGACTGCATAGTATCCAGGGCGCACGTTCTCGTTGTCGTGACTGAACTTGATTTGTTTCTGGTTGCCATCTACTACGGGCAGGAAAGCCACGTCGCCCAGGTCGCCGATACCGGTACCGCTCAGGTGCTGGTGTCCGAAACCGATGAGGATGGAGTCAGAATGATGATAGCCGGAGCACCAGTCCCATCCGCGGGATGGTTCTGTTGGACCTAACTGGACATATCCGAACGGAACGTTGGCTCCGAGGAAAACGTGTCCATGTCCACCTGTTCCGATTCTAGGGTTGACAAACTGGGTTAGCTTGCCCGACTTTGCTTGTTGAGCAAGCGATGCCTGAGAGTAGCCGCCGGCTAATACGCAGGTCATCATTAAAAGATTTATAATTCTCTTTCTCATAATGCTATAGTAACATCTACGGAATAATTGAATAAATTAGGTTATTTATGAATATACTTAAATTAAGTAGTGCAAAGATACGAAAAAAATGGGAAAAACAGCACAATTCTATATATTTTTTAACTAAACTTTCATTGGATATTTTATTCATCGGATTACGCTGAGTTAACGGAACCTTAACCTCCCTCCTCGGATTACGCACGGATTTTAGACGGAAAGCGACCTCACGGTCGTAACGATACCCCTAAAAATGGGAAAGACAGCAGGATCCTTTATGGCGTCAGCCTATGGCCAGTAGGCCAAATTCCGTTTAAATTCCGTGCGTAATCCGTACAGCAAGAATGCTCTTCCGATAATTCCGTGTAATCCGATGATGAAAAATGCTTTTATCTTATTTTTCTCTCTTTGTGTTATTTTGAAATAAATATTGTCACTTTATCTTTCAAAATGAAAGATAAAATAGGTTCTTATATTTGAATATGTAATTATATACCTTTTCTTAAGACAAAAGGTAATGAAAATCTTTTGTATATTGACAAAAAGTAGTAATTTTGCAGCCGAAACATAACAAAATGTTATTTGTTTTAGGTAAAAAGAGATAAAAATAACCGTAAAAGAAAGGAAAAGATATTATGTGTGGAATCGTATCTATCTTCAATATTCAGGAGCAAACTCCTGAATTGCGACAGCAAGCGCTTCGTATGAGTCAGAAGATCCGCCATCGCGGACCAGACTGGAGCGGAATCTACTGTGGTGGTTCTGCTATCCTGGCACATGAGCGTCTGAGCATTGTTGACCCGGAAAGTGGTCGCCAACCTTTGTTTGCACCAGACAAAAAACAGGTGCTTGCCGTAAACGGTGAGATTTATAATCATCAGAATATCCGTGCCCGTTTTGCCGGTAAATACCAGTATCAGACCGGTTCCGACTGTGAGGTGATTCTTTCTCTCTATCGTGAGATGCGAGCAGATTCCGACTTTGATACCTTAATATATAAAGGTGAGGATGCGCTCCACGCCCGTATCTCCAAGATGCTCGAAGAGCTGAACGGCATCTTTGCCTTCGCCCTTTACGATGCCGAGCGTGATGAGTTCCTCATTGCCCGCGACCCTATCGGTGTCATTCCTCTTTATATTGGTTATGGTAAAGATGGAAAAGTGTTGGTGGCAAGCGAGTTGAAGGCGCTGGAAGGCCAGTGCGACCATTACGAGCCATTCCTTCCAGGTCATTATTATTATAGCAAGAACCCTGGCATGAAGCGCTACTATACCCGTGATTGGTTTGAATACGCTGCCATGCAGAAGAAATATCAGATAGATGATAAGAAGAAGGCTGAAGCCCAGCTGAAGGATGCGGAACCTCAGGAAAAGGCTGCGGTAAAGGAAATCCATGATGCCCTGGAGGCTTCTGTCAAGCGCCAGCTGATGAGCGATGTTCCTTACGGCGTATTGCTGAGTGGTGGTCTCGATTCTTCCGTCATCTCTGCCGTAGCCGAAAAATTCTCTTCTACCCGCGTGGAGAATGGGGGCGAAACCAAGGCATACTGGCCACGCTTGCACTCCTTTGCCGTAGGTTTGAAGGGTGCGCCTGATTTGGCAAAGGCACGACTGGTTGCCGACCACATCGGAACCGTGCATCACGAAATCAACTACACCATCCAGGAAGGTCTGGATGCCATCCGTGATGTCATCTATTTCATCGAGACCTACGAT
>ERZ1023839.398-NODE-398-length-11862-cov-13.469891_pt1 | contig 11862 bp, 7 predicted proteins | sample MGYA00380383_ERZ1023839 | MGnify/ENA primary metagenome ERZ1023839 (study PRJEB33179, sample SAMN07449065) | human gut metagenome | biome: Human-gut; feature: Human associated habitat; material: Faeces | host: Homo sapiens | place: India:Kasaragod | collected... | reverse complement strand
TTACCATCAAGCAACTGGTCTTGCAGCTCGCCCCTATAGCTTTATGGGGAATATTTCGCTTCACGCTACCAGCAGGCGTCAAATTGCTACGGCGCTGCAGCGAGTTGATGGTACTTTACTATGTGCTCTCATTCATCCTGGGCCAATGCTTCAATCTTCATCTCGTAACGATGATGCAGAACGGACAGATAACACCCACGACAACGATTCTCACCTGGATACAAAGCACTATGGTATTGATTTCCGTCATCGCTTCCCTGATAGCCGGCTGCCATCTGTACAGCAAGCACAGGGGCAACATGCGCAAACTGGGCATAGCCCTTATCCTGGTTTTCATGGTATGGCTGATATGCTCAAATATACTCCCTGTTGCAGTGTTTTATCTGGCAGGTAACACCCAGCAGGCAGCCATCACCAGCATGAATTTCATCAGTATGATAACCACTACATCGGCTTATATATACGCATACTATAGGATGTATCGGGCAATAAAAACTATAGGATGTATCGGGCAATAAAACTAAACAAATACAAATTCTCGGATATACAGATTACAGAAAGTGTTATCAGTTTTACAGAAAGAAATTTGCAATGCACTGCAAATTTCACTCAGAAGCACAAGAAATTTGCAATGCACTGCAAATTTCTCGAAAAAGTTTCGTATATTTGCAGCGCATTTTATTTTTAGCAATCAAGATAGAATGCAAAATGAATAGCAAAGTGAATAAATAGAACATAAAGAGAATATGATAGAGCGCAAAGAATACATGAATCTCCTGGAGAAATGGAGAGATAAGAAGGCCATCAAGGTAGTAACAGGCATACGACGCTGCGGCAAGTCATCACTGCTGAGAATGTTTAGGGAGAAACTTCTCTCGGATGGAGTATCCGAAGAACAAGTACAGGACCTCAACTTCGAGGATCTCGACAACGAACCGTTCCTCAACTATAAATTTTTGTACGCGCACGTAAAGCAGAACCTGTGCCCAGACAAGATGAACTATCTCTTCTTTGACGAGATACAGATGGTGGAAAATTTCCAGAAAGTGATAGACAGCCTGTTCCTGCTAGACAACGTAGACATTTACGTTACTGGCAGCAATGCCTACCTGCTCTCCGGCGAAATAGCCACCCTGCTCACCGGAAGATACATCGAAATCAAGCTCTTCCCTTTCTCCTTCCGAGAATTCATACAGACGCAGCCTGCCCATACTTCCCGAGAGCTCGCCTATCGCCAATACATCGAACTGGGTTCCTTCCCATACATTCCCCAAATCAGCCAAGACCGAGAGATGGTGCGTGAATACCTGTCAGGTCTCTACAATACCATCGTACTGAAAGATGTGGTGAGCCGCAAGAAGATAACCGATGTGATTATGTTGCAAAGTGTGGTAAGATTCCTTGCTGACAATATAGGCAACATATCCGTAATCAAGCGCATCAGCGACACCATGACCTCGCTGGGAAGAAAGACTACATCTCATACGATAGAAAACTACGTCTCTGCCCTCACCGACAGCTATATCTTCTACCCAGTGCAGAGATATGATGCCAAGGGTAAGCAGCTATTGAAGACTGGACAGAAACTATATCTTGCCGACGTAGGTCTGCGCCAAGTCATCAATGGCACCAAAGGTGGCGACTTGGGGCACGTACTGGAGAACATCGTGTATCTGGAACTAGCACGACGAGGCGGAGAAATCTATGTAGGCAAAGCCGGTGATGCAGAAATAGACTTCGTGGTAATCATTGGTGAACACAAGGCATACTATCAGGTATCGCTCAGCGTAAGGGATGAGACCACGATGCAGAGAGAATTGGCACCCCTGAAGTCCATCTCCGACAATTTTCCAAAATATCTGCTCACCCTGGACAACGACCCCGTCCAGTTTCATGATGGAATCAAGCAAGAATATGTGCTCGACTGGCTTATGGAATGCTATGATTCGCCTAAAAAATAAGACTCACATAGAAAAGCAATGATGGAAAAGAATCAGATTTTTGAAAATATTATGAACCGTACATCGGTGAGAAGTTATACAGAAAAGCCTGTAGAGCCGGAGAAGGTGGAGATGATGCTGCGTGCCGGCATGGCAGCTCCATCGGCCTGCAGCAAAGGATAAGTGGAAAGAGGAGAATGTATCCTATAATAAATGGATGGAGAAAAATTCATAATACTAGAAAAAAAGACAGAAAAAAGTTATAAAAAACTCCGTTTCTGAGTTTTCAAGACATCAGGAACGGAGTTCAAACATTAATCCTCAAACAGTTTATGAAATTCAACGGCATCCATAAATTGATAATTTGGATTATTTCCTACATTTCTTCTAAGCCTATTTAAATTGGAAGGAGATGCAGCTTTCTTAGTCAGCAAAATATAGAAACTATTATCAAAAGAATAGTCAGAAGTAACCATCGCCTTTGATTCACAGACTTTTTTTGCTATCTCCTTTGAATCCAAATTCCTGGTATTGCTTAGTCGGAATTTAGCATCGGCCAAAAGTAATCTCTTATCATTCACATGCAATAGCATATCTGCAGAAGATTTCTTATCTGTATGATGCTTTTGAGAAATTCGTCTCTGAACATCATCAAGTTCTATTGCCTTATCTGTGTCAGAGAAAAGATTTTCTGAATTTGGGCATCCCTCCTGCTTCATCAAATGATGCAAGCCGACTAAATCTTTTGCTGTCCAACAATCAATCTTGATTCCCTGATAATTGCCAATTTTAAATTTCGCCATAGTTCTCTACGTATTTCTGGAGCGTATCAAAAGATTTGTTGAATGACCCAAATACCGGTTCTATATCACTGCCCAAATCTTTGTAGTCAAACATGTCAGAACTTTCACGCTGTTCTGCCAGATAAAAGCGAGTAGTATTCAACAAGTCCTCTTTTTCAGAGATATACCTGATAGCCGATACCATATCGGGATTGTGACTCGTGATGAGTATCTTGGTTCCGAAAGTTTTATTGATACAAACAAGAAGATGCGCCAACTCTACCACCCATTGTGGATGAAGATTTGTTTCAGGCTCATCAATCTCCAACAAAGTGTTTTCTGTCAGCCACCCGTTTTCTATCAGACGAAGCATATAAACCAGCGGTTTGAATCCCGATGCAAGATCTTCGAGTCTAATATCCTTACCATTTCTGCTGCGATAAACTAAATCTACAGTATCGAAATTTTCCTTTTCTACAATAGAACCATCTATCATTCTATTAATGGAATTGAGCAATTCCTGCCTACCAGAATAATTACTTTCTTTTTCATTTACGTGAACTACTTTATTAGCTAAGGAAGTCATCAGAATCCTATCTGATTGACGAAGAGAAATAGCAGCTGGCGTTCCTATATATATAGCATTATTTAAACTATATATCTTTCCAAGTCTATCAACAAGTAATTCCACTTCATCTTCCTTGAAGCTTATGCTGGCAGGAAAGCCATCCTTTTCCCTATATACAGAAGCGATTTTCTCTTTCAAGTAACTGATGGGGCGATTTTTTTTGCTGTTTTCATATTTCTGAAGATATTCAGAAAACAACTGAATGGAAATTCTTTCTATATCTTCATGAACATGATTTTGATCAGTAACCCCAAAAAGATTAAGCACTCTACACACTTGCTGAGGATTCTGCTCTTTTTGCAGAAAGTTTACCAGCATGTCATCAAGTAAGCTGATCGCTCTTTTATAATAAATATCGAACTTCTCCACACCACCATTACTCAATGTTGCCATTGTCATTAATGATAAGGTATGGTCAAAAAATCTTTTTTTATCATCATCCAGATAATTTGAGATATCATCCAGCGCATTAGAATATTTCTCTAATGATTTGATAACCATATCTCTGAAATCAGAGAAAAAGAAACTGTCTAATACTGACAACGTATTGACGATATAATACAGCCAACGGGACATAGTGCTTTTTCCACAGCCATTGCTACCTACGATAACTGTGATACCCTCTATTTCGATATCAGCATGCCCTATAGCATGATAATTGTCTATATTAAAATTATATTTGCTCATTATTCAAACTATTTATATGCAAATATACGATGTTTTTACGTAACCTCCAAATTTTTCCACCATTTTTAAAAGTGTTCCCCCAAAAACTTCGCATCTTTGCAGGGTATAAATACTTAGAAGAAGAAAGGATCAGGCTATGGTAAGAAAAATGAAAGTAGGTATCAACTTAGATTCTTCGAAGGGTAATATTGAGGATTGGGAAATCAAAGGAGAATAAAAGAAATCGCCCTGAAAAGGCTCAAGCATTTCATTTCTAAATAGCGATGAATGCTCAGCCTTTTCAGGGCGATTAATTATTTATAGAGGGATTGGGGGGTTATTCCCAGGAGTCCCAAGAGTCAATACTACCCGAGTGCTCCTTGCTATTCAAATCTCCTGCTCCGCCAAAATCTCCGCCTCCAGGGCCTGTTTCTCCTCCACCAGTCTTGTCAGTAGTCTGAGGCTTTGAAAGGGTTTGCAGCAAACTTTCTGTCTGTAACGGAATGTAAAATATCTGTGGCTGTTTATATACTTTTTTATTCATTGCTTCAAATGTTTTTATTTGATATACTTCTTACCATTAATAATATAGATGCCACTTGGCAGCGACTGGAAACTGTTGGCATCTTCGCTAACCAACTGTCCGTTGATGTTGTAAACCTTTCCATTGGCTGGCATCAACTGTCCGTCAGCATCGATAATCAAATCCTCGATACCTGTAGTCTCACCATTGTCGCCATCTACGTTGCTGCTGCTTACCACCTTCAGCATCATTGGTTTAGCACCAGTTTGGGTGCCGAGATGCTTCAGATAACCACGGAAGCCTTTCAAGGTACCGCTTGGTCCTACGAAGTTCTTGAACGAACCATCCTTACTGATGAAGCCATCGCCTTCCTTTACGGTCATATTATTGCTGTAGCTTGAAGCCCATGTATAGCCATTGCCAGTACACCAGTCTGCAGGCTCGGTGTTCTCGATGGTTACGTATGGATAATCAGTTACCTCAGCAGTATTGATGCTTGTCACCTCCTTTGTTGGCTTGATAAGGAATGGCTTACCTGCCACAATCGTGTTATAAGCATGACGCACAAAGAAAACCTTATTGCCTTCTACACGGTCGAAGTAGAGAATCTGAGTACCGTTCTCACTGCCAGACTTGTAAGTGTCACCAAAGATAGCATCTACCTGATGTACGTTGAGGCTGAAAGGAAGGACACAAGTCGTCCAACGATTAGCTACCATTTTACGTGCAATCTTTACCTGTGCCACATGACCCTCTGCAGTTTTTACAACTTCATTGTTTGTATTTGCAGTCTCAGCATCGTAATCTACCTGATCAACAGTTGGCTCTGTTTCATCCTTATCGAATGAGAAGCCATAGAAGCCAATCTTCGAACCGAAGTTGTAGAGATAGTAGGTCTTACCAGCCTTTACATTAAAGGTATAGGTAACAGGGGAGTCTGCCAATACGCACCAGCCATGAGCACTCTTGTCACCTGGATGGTTTGCGATAGCCTTGTTAGGCATGATATCGGTTGAAAGGGCACTTGGATAAACGTTGTTTTTAAAACCATCCTTTGTCATCTCGAAGCTTTTAAGGCCATCAAAATGGCTGACTACGTCTGCTACCGTTGGGGCTTTGCCTCCGTTCAAGTCCCACCCGTATGTAGTCAAATCGTATGCTTCGCCAGTAGGCTTACCATTGGTAGATTCGATGTGGGCTGTAGAAGTTACGAAGTTGCCTGCCTCGTCCATTACGAATACACGACGCTGAGGACGATAAGAATGCTTTTTGCCGCTGGTATCGAAGACACCATTCTGGAAGATGTGTGCAGTTACCTTACCGTTGGTTTTAGGATTAAACACCAAGAATGAACCAGAGCAAGGAACATTGAACATTGGATCCTTAACCTCGGTTGTGTATTTTTTGAAGTCAGCAGTTCCGATGGTAGTTGTCTCAGGCATGGCATTGGAACCGTTCTCCTGACGAGCATTCTTACTATTGTTTCCTGATACATAGTAGTCGAATCCTGTCAACTTCCACTTGGCTTTAGATGATGTTTTATCCCACTGATAGTGTTCGCCGTTGGATAGTGTTTCGTTTACGAGAATTTTTGAGTCTGGTGTTCCGTCGTTAGGGAACATCCATCCACCAAGAACTACAGACAAGGTCCCGTCTTGGTTCCACATTCTTTTCTGGTTACCATAAGTTTCACCGCTTTCAGGCCCCTTTACACGATATAGTGCACGGTCATCAACTTCTACAGTTATTAAAGCTGTGGTGCTTTCTAAGTTTTTACCAGTGACAACGACACGGATGTTAGCTGTACCTTCGCTGACTGCTTCTATCTTTCCTGTTTTTGCATCTACCTTTACGACACCAGGAGAAGTAGAGAACCATGTTACTTCATATTCTGTGTCGCCAAGAGTTGTTGTTTCATTTTTGACAGTCAAGTCTGGTGCTTCATGTGTAGTACCAGCATACATGGTAATGCTTGTTGGGTCTGGTGTAACGCTGATAACCTGATACTTGCTGTTCACATTCAAAGTGAATGTAATAGCGTCAGGACTATCATAGACATCACTATAGTTGTCTGTACCATTAGAGCCAGGTGTTGCACTTACTGTAACAGTATATGTACCTGCAGTTTCTGGAGTGAAATTGAGTGTACTGTCTGTTACACTTGAGGTGTTGCCTGTAGGTGTAATAGTGTAAGTGTATATGAAATAACTGCTTACATCTTCACCATTGTAAATCAGAGGAACTGTGATAGTTCTATTTTTATTATCTTGGTGCAGATTAATGGTGATACCTTTGAATGAATCTGAGAAAACAGGCTTGATCTTACCTTCTGATACCGAGTAAGAGAACTGGAGTTTACCTTCAGTATAATTGCTTCTAAGTGATTCTGTTGGAGTCGCAGTAACGGTAATGAGAGAGGTTCCCTTGATAAATTCTGTTTTTTCAGCATTTTTATTAACTGAGAATTTACCAGACGCATCAACTGATACATTATTGTCTCCACTAACAGCATAAGACAAGGTGTAGTCCTGATCTAACTTCAAGAGTTTGTCATTATCTCCATAAACCTTGATGATAGGCTGCTCTTCTTCCGCATCTGTGGTGTTGATAGTAACATCCATTGCGGAAACAACGAGTGGAGAAGGAGCCTTTACGCTCAACTGATAAGTGGCTGTAGTTCCTTCATAAGTGTCAGTATTTTTAGGAGTAACGGTTGCTGTGATGGTTGCGATACCTAAGTTCTTAATTGTAATGGTATTATCACTCAGAGTAGCTACATTCTCTGCATTCGACTTGTAAACTACATCATATTGATTTGCAGCAAGAATGTTCTCTCCTGCCTTAACAGTAAGAGTTGGCAAAGTCGCGGTTTTGGTAGTGTTGACCACCACATCAGCATTGCGCTCGAAAGAAGCTGTCAGTCGAGTCTTGTTAGAAGAAGCAGGGCGCTTTACCTGAAGACTTTCCAAGCAAGTAGTACCACCGCCATAGCGACCCAAATAGAGTGCATCGCAATCTTTTTCAATGGTATAAGTAAATTCAGAACCACCAGCAGCAGATGTAGCCAAGATGTTTGACTTAAAGATGCTGCTACCCTTTACATCAGAATAAATAATCACACCAGAAAGATTCTTGCTATTGCAATAGCCTTTCAGCGTAATCACATCACCTACTTTGAAGCCACCAGTCTTTGGTTTGATAGTGATGTACTTTCCTTCATTTGCACTGAAGTTGCTGCTAAACGTTATGACATTATTAGCAGTTGTACAGCTTGTTCCATCAGTAGTAGTACCAATAGAGCCTGTGAAGTCGTAGATAACCCCGCTTTCGGTTGGATCAACTGGAGTTTGCTTTTTCTCTACCTTAACGGCAAATGTAGCAGAAGTCTCTTTATACTTGTTTGTATCTGTAGGCTTGATGTTGGCAACGATGTTTGTTTCACCTCCACTAACAAAGCTTACCTTACCATTCTCTACCTTTGCTACTGCATCATTCTTAGAGGTGTAAGTTACGGTATAGTCGTTTGCTGTCAAAGTGGCCTCGCCTGCCTTGACTGTAAGAGTAGGAAGATTTTGTGCAATATCGCCTTCTGTTGCAGATATTGTTGCAGGAGAGAAGGATGCAGTAAGAGCTACCTGTGTGTTGGCACGGGTGATACTAATCGACTTAACGTAAGTTGACTCGCCAGTTTTTCTATAAATATAGAATGTACTTAAACCTTTCAGAATATCGCTTGCTTTGACAGTATAACTAATATCTTCACTCTTTTGAGTCATGTTGCCAAGACTTACAGAAGAAGAACTTTCGGTTGTACCTGCATATGCTACCAAACCTCCGTTACCAGCTTTTGCTGAATATGCGGATATCTTTATAATATCACCTTCTTGCAACTTCGTCCCAGACAACGTTATTTTTATACATACTGATTTATCTTGATCAAAATCTTTGTCCAATTTATAACTATAACCATTTTTGGCCTCAAATTTAGCTGCTCCTAATGTTACAGTTCCACCTTCTGCGGTATACGGAGTATTAGCAGCGGTCTGTGATGTATTAATGGTATAAGAGAAAATTTCTCCTGATGTTGTTCCATTATCACTACCACCATTATTATCTGTGCTACCATTATCAGTATTGGCAGTAGTAACAGTTGTAGTACTTGTCTGGATAGTATTGCTATCAGCACTCTTACCATTAGCAGTAGCAACGCAATAATATTTTCCAGTTACAGTTGGAGCATAAGTAGCAGATTTGGCATTTGCAATGGCTTCCCCATCCTTATACCACTGATAAGAAACGTTACCATTACCATAAGCAGTTGCATCGAGGGTTCCTGCAGTAGTAGTGAAGTTATAGCTTGGAGCCAAGTCCTTGGCAAACAGAATCTGCTTGCTGTCCTGGTTCTGGTAAGCACGCTCGTACTCAGTAGCAGCCATAATGAAGCCACCGAGAACCTTGCCCTCGGTATAATAATAACCAGTATTTTCACCGGTTACAGCCTTTGAGTCGTTTCCGTTTATATAATAACTGCGTGAGCCATCACGTAAAGTTTTACTGTTAGCTCCTAATCCAGCCGAACAACAACTTCCCAAAATTTGGATTTTGTTGTTGTCATCCTTGTCATACGCCATAAATTTATTTACTAAGGCAACGTATGCTTTCTTTGCCATAGTCTCATATTTGCTGCTTTCAAGTAATTTCAAGCGTAAGGCTTTCAAGTACGCAGCTGTAAAAAGTGCAGAACATGATGACTCTTCGTAGTTCCCATTAAGTGCATTGTCTTTTTGGTCCAAGACTTGATACCATGTTCCATCTGCGTTTTGGTAAGATGCTATGCTTGCTGCAAGATTTTCAAGATAGCCTTTCAGAACAGAATAATTAGTATTGCTTGGTGGCATAACCTCAAGGACATCGACTAAAGCAAGCATATACCAAGCATTGGCTCTACCCCAGAATGCTCCTGAATGATAAGATGTAGGAGTTGCATCTTTAGACCAATCTGTGATAGTAGGTGTTGCTGTCATTCCATGATATAAAAGACCAGTCTTGGAATCACGCAACTGTTCCCATGTGATAGAAAACTGTTTTGTCAATAGACTCCAATCATCGTTTGAAACATTATTGGTTGCGTTTTTATAATTTATCAATTGTGCAAGAAGGGCAGGTCCCATATACATTCCATCACACCATACTTGGTCTACATAATTGTATTTGTGGAACCAACCACCCAACATTTTCTTTTGAACATCGTTGGCTGTAGCTTCTTTGACATTAGATTTAGTACCACCGATAACATAGTTCTCGTTATAATATTTTAAATCAGTAATAATAGCTTCTATAGCATTCTTTGCAGTAGTTTTTGCTGCATCCTCGCCCCATTTGCTATTATTGATAATATGAAATGCCATTTTTGCAGCATTCATATTGTCAAGGGTCATCTTGGTTTGACCTTGTGCGGAATACTTATAGTCAGTAGCATAGGCCTGTGCAGATTTAAACCAAGGTTTTGCCCAGTCGAAATCTACATAGTAATCAGAAGCTTCAAGAGTGGCTTTGCCAACAAGACCAGCGACATAATCCAATTTCATGTTCGTTTTGTTGGCATACTCTTCTAATAACCCTGTTTCTGAATTCCATTTCTTAAAGCCATAAGCTTTTTGATTTCCATAGAAATCGTGAAGTCGTGAATTAATCGCCCACTGCGAATAGCGGACGCCAGAATTGAATTTTACACTCCCATTAGTATCTGCAGCCTTGACTCCTATGGCACAGAAGCACAGGAGCATTAGGGAAAGATACAAATAAGTGAAACCGCCCCCCCATCTCGAGAGGTTACGGGACATACGAGTTAGGTGTCTCATTTACTTTTTGTATGGTTTTTGTTAAATTATCGAGTTTATATCATCATCTTGATTATATCAATCATCATCTTGATTATATCAATTATCATGATGGAAAAGCACATCCCTGTGCTATTTCGACTGCAAAATTACAAAAAAAACAAATTATAATATATTTCAAATACGTTAAAAGAATACGTAAACGTTTACGAAAACGTAACATTCACAAGATTAAAAACTTACAAAAAAAGGAATGACCGAAATTCAGCCATTCCCGATATTCAAAAATTCCACAATATTTTCTGATTATTCCTCAATAATCCTCATTACAGTGCCACGCTATCTGAGACATTATAATTCCACGCTCTCTACACGGAATTTGAGCAAGCCTGCAGGTACCTTTACCACTACTTCTTCGCCTGCCTTCTTACCCAAGAGAGCCTTGCCGATAGGAGATTTGATGGAGATTTTGCCATTATGAAGATCCGCCTCATGAGGATTGACGATGCTGTAAGTCATACTGCACTTGGTGGAAAGATTGGTAATCCTTACCTTGCTCAACAGTCCTACAGTATCGCTCTTAAGACGGGACTTGTCGATGACACGGGCATTCTCCAAGACCTTCTGCTTGAAGCTGATCCGACTCAACAGTTTACCCTGTTCACGCTTGGCAGCATGATATTCAAAGTTTTCACTGAGGTCACCCTTGTCACGAGCCTCAGCGATAGCATCACGCACGGCTGGCAACTCCACGTTCACCATGTGCTGAAGCTCGGCTACGAGTTCGTCATAGCCTTCTTGAGACATATATTCCATAATCTTCTAAACTTATATTTTTTCTATCGTTCTTATTGACTGATTATAATTCTGGGGTGCAAAGGTACGGGGAATAAATGGAAACACAAAGAAAAATTCCACAAATATTCGCATAAAAGACTTAAAAATGGGTAACTTTATTTGGTCAGCTTTGTTTTTATCCCTATTTTTGCACCCCATAAACAGTTTATCATCTTGCCATCATCTATCGCTGATACATGGCAAATAAAACAAGCAGACAATCATGAATATCAAAGAGAATTATCAGAAATACGCAAACCAATATGCTTCGGAGTTGACTGCCCTGAAGCGCAAGAACACGGGATTTATCACAGGCGAGCTATTGGCTTTCGGAGGCATCCTAAGTTTCCTGATCTGCTATTTTGCATGCGATGGCGACACCCGTCATTTTCTGGTGGGAGCCGTTCTGTGCCTGGCAGTCTATTTCATCATCCGCCGCATCGACGACCGCCACAAGGAGAAGATAGAACAACTGGCTGCCCTGCTCAAGGTCTATCAGAATGAAATCAAGGCCTGGGATGGTGACTTCTCTCCTTTTGAAACAGGCGGACAATATCTGGACCCGCAGCATTCCTATGCCTTCGACCTCGATGTCTTCGGCAAGGATTCCCTCTTCAACCGCATCTGCCGAACCATCACATCGGGC
>ERZ1023839.396-NODE-396-length-11911-cov-7.344551_pt1 | contig 11911 bp, 7 predicted proteins | sample MGYA00380383_ERZ1023839 | MGnify/ENA primary metagenome ERZ1023839 (study PRJEB33179, sample SAMN07449065) | human gut metagenome | biome: Human-gut; feature: Human associated habitat; material: Faeces | host: Homo sapiens | place: India:Kasaragod | collected... | reverse complement strand
ATATTATTCCTCCGGGGTGTTTTCCTCTTCCTCTGAAATTTCCTGCAAGTTTCAATACTATTTCTTCCATTCTGTACATAAGAAAATAATATCCCGTATCCTCCATATAATCTTCCACCAAGGATTCCGCAAATGCACGAGTAACCGTCAGAAACGTACTGGCCCTGACTGCCGCTTCTATCCCCGTCAGTGTTCCCGCCTTTTGCATTATCTCCTCCTGTCTGTCGGTGGGAACGTTGATATCAATATCTATTTCCCGGTCATTGTCTATTCCAAAAAGGATTTCCGGTTCCAGCTCATACTTCAACGGATCCACTTCGCTTATTCCCATGAGATATAGAACCATAGCCCCGGCGGCACATCCCCTGAGGGAGATATCACAGGCCCGGAGACCACATTTGTCAAGCAGTTCTCTTACCAGAAGAACATAGCTTTCCATTTCCGTCTTCTGCAGGGCAGCCAGTTCCGTTTCCAGTCTTTCTTCTGCCCTTACCGATTCTTTCTCACTATATTTCTGCTGCAGATTTTCATAGCAGCGGTTCCGAAGCGTTTCTGCCGCATTTTCCATCCTGGGAAAATATTTCTCTTTCGGAATAATGGATATTGTCTCACACATCTCCGCAATCCGGTGGGTATTTTTTATTACCACTTCCCGGGTCTTATCTTCCGGAAGGTAGGAAAAGGCTTTCAACATTTCTTCCGTGTTTAGGAACCGGTAGTCCTCGGTACATTTGTTCCGTCTGTGCCAATGGCTGATGATTTTGTAAGCCATGCGATCCTCCGGATCGATGTAATGGGCATCGCTGACCGCCACCACCGGAATCCCCGATTTCCCGCATATATCAATGATCCTTATATTCGCCGACTCATATTTTTCAAACGGAAGCACTTCCACGTAGTCAAACAGGGATAACGCTTCGTTCAGGTTTTCTGTCGTTTCTTCATTCATAAGCATTTTGTAGATTTTTCCGCTTTCTACGCCGGAGCCTAAGAGCAGTCCCTCTCTGTGCTTAAGTAATTCCTTTAGTTCATATACCGGAAAATCCTCTGCGCTTGCATTGTCAGATATCAGTCCATACAAATTTTTCAGACCGGTATCATTCCTTACCAGAACGCTGATGCTGTATGTATTGCCTTCTTCGTCTACCACCGGCATTTCCACCCCGAAAATAGCACGCGTTGTATATTTTCTGTATTTTCGAACCATTTCCATCTCCGTAAAGCAGAAAATGTTGGACGTATTGGTGATGGCTACCGCCGGAATATTCTGTTCGCTTAACTGTTTCATAATTTCACCGACATACACAGTGGAGTCTCCGCCCTCCTTACTGTGAATGTGCAGTTCTATTCTTTCCTCAAAATCCATATTCTTGCTCCTTTATCCATTGATTTTACATTTATGCTTGGAAACAATATTGCTGTTACTTTGTCCGAACAATCTCATTATAGCCCGGGACAGAAAAAAATCGGATAGCTTATTTTCTATATTTATAGTGAGAATTATGCGTGACTTGATGGACTAATTATCTCTTTCTCTATACAATGATTTACCTTAAATTCTATATATTATCTCATCATCACGATATTCAAGGTCATTCAGATAATCCTTGTTCAAACCGTTGTTTACTTGCAACTACCGCTGAAAGCATCTTATAATGTAACTCAACAAAATGAATAAACATATACCCTACCTCAACCATAACGGAATTGCATTTGGGGGGCAGCGATAGACCAATTCCCATTTCTAATATGTCTTTATCACTATTAATAACTGTTTCATAAAAGGCTTTATCAGAAAAATGAATATATCCGCTCATACTGTTATAAACATCCGCAAACCGAAAGTCCACTTTGTTAAGTTGCTCTTTCAAATATGCGTCCCTAAGAAAATGTCCATCCTTGCTTTTAAGTTTATCAATTCTATTGCCATCTAGAACACAGCCAATAACATCCTCTTTATTTTCTGCTATAAAAGCAGCATAAGTCCTCATGCAATTATCCAACTGCAACCGAAGCAAAGCACCGGCACATGTCAAATTGCGTTCATTGAGCATAATAATAAATCCATCTATCAAATGCATACATCTATTTACAGAAGCACAAAAGAAAAGGTCTTCCTTAAGTAAGGACTGCCCAATTATTCCAGTTGCTGTATTTTTTCCTTCATTTCTAAGTTGCTGTAATCTTTCAATTATTGGTTTTGTCATTATTTCGTAATCTCTATTCATTACTTTCTACCACCTTCTTTTTCTAATTGTTTAACATCACGCTTTTTCCTTATTTCTTGTTTGTCTCTTATTAAGCCTTATTAAGCAAGAATAGCAGAAGTAATGTCCAATAAATGACTCTTTTGTAATAGATACCAACTATTACCTAATCCTTACATAGTTCGCTCCTTTGCCACATAATATCCATCACCTATGCAATAATATTTTGCCTTCATAATCAGTAGTTTTTCCCACGCAAAAAAGCCTACATAACTGACACGTTTACCAGCTATGTAGGCTTCTCTATTTTTCTATATATTAATGGGCATCGTCCTCCGCTTATCCATTTTCGGATAATCTCATTTTATCCCTTCAAAACCACAAAGTAAGTGCAAAACTTTCTTCAATCATTCTACCCCCAGTGCCTTAAACACCGCATCCTCAGCACTCTGATACGGAATCAGCTGAAATGCACTCATCAAATCAGCCGGAACACTTGCAAAGTCAACAAATGAGGTACTCGGAATCAGTACCTTCTTTGCTCCGCTATCCAGGCACACTTGAAGCGTATTTGCAAGTTCATCCACCTTTATCATTGTGCCACTGATTGTAATATCTCCCAGAATTGCCAGATTACTGACCACTGGCTTTCCCAATGCAATGGAGCAAAGGGCAACCAACGTAGGAAGTGCCAGCTTCTCGGTCATGCCGATACCCTGCAAATCCTGATAATTGATGATGTAATCCTTGGTTGAGGTGCTGATAGAGCCGCTGATCCGGTTGCCGTTGGCTTTCAAATAGTTAAATGCCGTGTTCACTGCTTCCTTACATTTAGAATCGCTGCCTAAGCCAGTCCGTTCAATTTTTCCATTGCCCGGAAGCATCTGACTTTCCAAACGGAATACACCAATCATGCCGCTTTTTCCTCTGGATACGGTATGAATCTGCCCCGGGTTACACATTCCATCCGGTATCAGCTTACCGCCACCCTGTTCCGGTACAGAAACATAATGTTCTGACATATCATCCAGGTCAATATACGAGAAGTTCACATCGTAGAACTCCATACCACCCAGTTTTTTCAGCTGTTCTTTGACACGACGGCGCATTTCCAAAGCAATCTGAATGACTTCTTCCAGTTCCTCTTTCGTAAACTCACCATTCGGGTACAACAGCTTCAGATAACCGTCTATCATGCGACGGACTGCAATCGTATCACGCTGATTCAGATTTCTTCCCAGACGGAAATAGTGGTCAAGTGCATCACCATACTGTTCCTTACGAAGTTCCCGGATAAATTCAGCCAGATAATCGCTGATAAAACCGTAATCATCGGTAAAATGTTCCGGTCTGAACTTTGGTATCTCCCAGCCAGGAAGATAACAGTGCATACGATCAAGGAATGCCGTATCTGTTCCCATTTCCGGCGGGAAAGGTGCGAATAAACTTGATGTTTTCAATAGTACATCTACACTCTGATTGATGTTTCCCACAAAAACCATGGAAGCAGTAGCAGTCTTTTCTTCTTTGCCACGGGCAAAAGAGCCGGATGCCATGTAGTCCTTCATAATCTGGATACCATCTTTATCCTTGAACTTAATACCTGCCACTTCATCAAAAGCAACGCAGTCCCATAAGCCAACCAGTCCGACTGTTTTGCGTCCCATATTGTAAAAGAGGTTTGCAACTGTCGTCTGTCCACCAGAGATTAGGATACTGTTGGGAGAAATTTCTTTGTAGAGATGGGACTTACCAGTGCTTCTCGGTCCCAGTTCACAAAGGTTAAAATTGTTCTCAACCAATGGAATCATACGGGTCAGGAGCAGCCATTTCTCACGGTATGTAAATTCATCCGGCTCCATGCCGATAGAACGGAGAAGAATATCCAGCCACTCATCTTTGGTAAAGGCTTTTCGTCCCTGCTTCAGCTCGTCAATATCAATGTGCGGCATCTGGATCGGTGTCAGCTTACGGATACTGATCGGAGAAATATCTTTTTGCTTTTTCTGTTTGGAACGAAGCGGATTTCCGTCAATATCTTCAATGCCAAAGTTATTGTCGCCCTCAACCTCGTAATCCAGCTGAACGATACACCAGATACCACCGCAGAGCAGCCGGTCAAATTTTTCCGGGTATTCGTCGGCAATCGGTACATTGTCAACTCCCAGATTGGAAAACTCTGCAAAAAAACAGTCTTTTTTCATATCCAATCGGACAGTCACCATATCAATGATCGTGTGACTGCCTTTCTTTCGCAGTTGAGACAGAATCTTCTGCGATTCATCCGGGCGTACAAAATTATCAGCAAGAATACGCTTCACGTTCTGTACGCCTTTTTCAATGACCGTTTCATCATCTGAGCTGCAATACTGACCCAACAAGAACTCAAGGACATACACCGGGACATTTGCCCCTTCCTTGATTTTCTTTGTCAGGTCTTTCCGAACAATCTTACCGTCAAAGTTCTGACGGAGCTTGTTCTTTATTTCTTCACGGGTGCTTTCACCCTCTATAAATTGCTCCATCTTTCTATCCTCCTTGCGGTATTAACTAAAGAAATCGAACTCATCCACCGCAAAGGCAATGTCAATCTGGAACGGCTCACGTTGCGGCATCTGCAATCCCTGTCCATCTGCAATTACCAGATAGTAAGTAGCAGTATTGCTGTATTTCAGAGACTTCAGATTAAACTGGCAGCGAAAAGTTCTTTCTGCACCGTTGTCGCTGGTCTTATCTGCAATAATCTTCTGAACATCACTGATCTGCTTGCCGTTTTCATCCGTAAAGTAAACCTGATAAGTAGCTGCTTCACGGTTTGCACTGACTGCATCCTTCTGATAGAAGTTCAGTGAGAAAATCATATTGCTGATTTTACGGTTTGCAGACAACAGATTTACTGTTACCGGCTTGGTATCATATTTCTGTTTATTACGCTTGTATTCCATAGAATCATTGCGGAGATAATGGTACTCAATCACCGGAACAACTATTTCCTGCAAGCTGATACCGCCATGCACAAAGTTCATGCCACCACCATTCATCTTGATACGGATACTTTCTCTCGGTGCAAATCCATCAAAATCTGTTTTGCCGCCCAGGAACTTCACAGGCAACAAATAGTTCGGCTGTGCGCCTTTCTGCATGATTGCATAGCGTCTGCCATATTCCACATCCATGCCGTTAAAGCTGGTCTTGTCTACCTTGTCGTCCTCAGTCAGCGGGCTATATGTATAAAGGAACCCATGGTCAGCCGTAATCAGAATATTCGTGCCACCAAATTCATTTACGATAATACGCACAAGGTTCTTCAACTCTGAAATTGCCTTATCACAGGCAGAAAAAACAGCGGTATCAGAAGTATGGCTGGCTTCATCAATGGTATCGTGATAAATGTAAACCACATCCATGCCCTTTACCAGCGCACTTCGTTCTACCCGTTTCATGGCAATGATGTCATTGTATTTCAAAGCCACACTTGCCGGATCTTCTGATTTCAGAACCTTATCCCGGTAAGTGCTTGCCGTAGACTGTCCATCCGCCAGAACTGTTAAAACATCGTTCCGAACCTCTACTGTCAGTTCTTTATGCGGCAATAACGCTGCCATACCAAACTTTGTAATAGAAGGGAAGATGCTTTGCATACTGCTGATGGAAACCTTGCTCTGGGTTTCTCTCTGAAGCTGGTCTGCCATCGTAGCCGCCACTTCATAACGCATAGCATCCGAAATAATTACGAATACCTTGGTATCCGAAGTCTTAATGCTGGAACGGTAAAATTCTTCCTGCTGCGGCACTTCCAAAACCTTACCGTAGGTTGCCAGTTCATCCGCACACACATCTGACCAGTTATTACCCAACTCGCCTAAGAACCAATGCGTGTAGAGTCCTTCCACTTTATCAACAACGTGCTTAAACAAATCATCCAGCAGAATATTGGAATTCTCCAGGCTCTTTTGGAAACTCAGATGGAACAAACGGTAATAGGTATCCATCTGATAGTAGATTTCCGTGTATTCTTTCCAGATGCCTTTTGCTTCTGCGGTATGGAATCCGGCAGAATGTTCCTTGAAAAAGCTCTGCATATTCGCCACTTGCAGGATACCGTCATAGAAATTCTCAAACGGCTCATACCATGCACAGGTTCTCCGCTTTTCAACGGTGGAAGTTATGGTATCCACATCAATGATATGGTCACTGATTTCTGTCATCAGCTTTGTCAAAATCACTTCGTTGATGCACGGGAAGCACTCAGTTCCTGCCAGATCGTCCACCGTCAGCTTTTCAAAACGCTGATGCAGACGAGCTTCATCTTCAACATACCGTGCCACATCATATAACTGCTGAATATCCTCGCTGTGCAGCCACTCGGAAATAAAATCATAGCAATATGCCTGGTGCGGCATGGAAATAAAGCTATCCAGTCCGGCGAGATATTCCTGCCGCATGGTACGGGTAGCAGCGGTCAACAGCAAATGAATTGCCAACCGTCCGAGGTCTGGTTCTTCCTCTGCAAATCCGCAACCCTGGCGAACCATCGCCCAAAATGCACCGTCAGCATGATATTTTACGAAATCCTGATAAACAGTATTGTTCTTCAAATCCAGTCCGGCACGGAACACACTGCGGAGAATCATATTCGGCTGTGCATCTTTCAATCCGCAGATTGCCGCCATAACCGCCATGTGCAGCTGTGCCGGAGTTGCCGGAACTTTATTCTGTGTGCTGACTTTCAATCGGCGGTCTTTCGCATTGAAATAAGCACGGTAATTCTTGACCTGCTTCCGCATGGCCGGATTCGATGCAAGACCCATCTCATCCATCCAGATGGAAATCAGGTCTGCCCGAAACTCCTCACTGTAAAGCTCCACATCCAGAAGCCAGTTATCATCCGGGCGGTTATATGCTAATGGACTGTAAACCAGGTAGTTTGTGGTCAAATCGTCTACCGAAAGCAGTTTCTTCACAGAAAACGCATTATTTCCAGTCAATGCAATGACCTTTGCATTTTCCAGAACCACTTCGTCCAGCTTGTCCTCAAACTCCTTATCTTCGTCATACCAGAAGATGATACGACGCTGATAAAACTCCGGCAGAGGTGCAGCAAATCTGCGGTTCAAGTCTTGTATTACTTTGTCTGTATCCATGCTGCATTATCTCCCTTCCGTATTTTTTACATAAATTGTGCTTCTTGAAGCACCTTCTTTTCTCAACCAGCCGTTTTCAACCATCTTAACCAGTATTTCTCTGGTTCTACGCTGTTTGATGCCAAGAAGTTTCATCGCCTGTGCCGTTGTAATGCCGGCATTTTCCGATACATACTTATAAATTTGCTGTTCCTGTTCATTTGCCGGCACTTTATCGGCGGTTTCCCGGCGGTTTAACGGCGGTTTAACGGCGGTATTGGAGTCATTGAGGTCAACAACAGTGCCGTCAACCTGACCTCGATAAATATTGATACGCAAATCAACTTCGCCACCAATGAACTCCGGCTCCCGCAGTCCGGCAGCTTTTACTTTATCAATAATTCTCGGAATGCCGCTTCCCCAATGCTCAATCAGGTTCATATAAGCAAACGCATGGGCGAGAGCTTCATTTCTGATTTTGGAATAGCCTTCTTTCATACGCTCCATAGTTTGTCCCATTGGCAACTTTCCTGGAGAAGTAATTTCCAATCGGTTGTCATATACCGCAACCTGTATCGTACCATGATCCAGATAACTACGATGTACCATGGCATTGATAATCAACTCACGAATGGCATCCGGTGGAATCTCATATATATCCTGCCGATAAATTCCTACAATGGTAGCACCCAGATGAATATTTCTCAGAACAAACTGAAATGCTTCATCTATCTGCTCCCAAAGCGGACCGGTATATTCTCTACGGTCAACAAATACCGCTTTCGTTGAACCTTTGAACACGCCACATTGCGTTGCAACATGAAGTCCTCCGTTGCCCGTCAAAATAGCAAAGGCATTGGACGGATAATCTTTTCCATCACGCTCAATCAAAACCCCCCAGGAACGCAGCTGTTGTCTGCCGACATCTTTGATGGATGCTTTCTGTTCCTCAGTATGTGCGTTTTTGATTGCCTGCTCCTTCATAGCTTTGCAAAGAGCATCAATATCTTCATCCGTGATGTTCAGTCCCGTACACAAAGCCTGATCATAGTAGCGGTTACTGCCCTCAAACAACAGCTCCTTGACCATATACTCGTCGGCAAGGCGGGTAGTTCCGGCAACACGAACATACACACCACCATCTCTGCCAAGGGCTTTGATATAATACGGACGCTGCCTGCCCTCAGAAACCTCTACCACAATGACAGTCTTACCATCAACCGTCTGTAACGTAATATCCGGGATGATTGCCGGTTCACAGCTGTCTGATACGGCATTGGCAATGGCATCCATTTTCTTGAATACATCTTCCTTGTCAAAGCCAACAACCTCTCTGGTTTTATCGGCAATTCCGAAAATGATTTTTCCTCCGGTTCCATTTGCAAAGGCAACCACAGACTTCATATATTTGATGCTTTTCTCCGGCAGGTTCTCTTTAAGCTCTACATTCTTCGATTCTCCTGCAAGAATTTCTTCTATGGTCATAGTAATACCTCGCTCTCAATTTGCTACGCAGTGCATAGCCTTTTTTATTATTTCATCTGATATTCCAGTCTTAATTCCTCTGCAAGATACAGATTGCTCATGCAGTGCATATCAGAAACACCATCACGCATTAACTGATAGACTTCGGAATGATAAAATAATCCCAATGCCTCATCAAGTAAAAGTCCCTGCTGTCTGGCAAAGCACTCAATGACACGGGCATATTTCTTCTGAAGTAAAATAGGGTTTGCCCTCATCATACGCAAGCCCTCCTCTTACGATAATTTCGGTAAATTATCTATTAAAATCAAATAAAAAGCAGATGGATAAATTCCTTCTCTTAAAGCAATTCTACTAACCATTCTAAACTGTTTCATAAGTTCTTCTTCACTTTTTGGTGTTGTCTGAACCTTAATCAAATTCATAGCTTCTTTGCATAATGGAATCGCCATATATTCAGGAATTGAATTTGCTTCTTCCTTGATTTCTTCTTTTGTAATCGGATCAAGGGATAATGCATTAAAAAGTTCAAAAAACTTTTTAGCTTCATCAGAATTCGGATATTTTCTACCACAATTATATTGTGGCTGATTCGCATCTAATGACTTCCATAACTGCTTAATATCTGCAAATTCATATGGTTTAGTCAATGGCAATTTTTTCGGTGGCTCACCATACGAATAGAAAACCACCTTATCTAATGAGCTTTTTTCTATGCAAGCAAATATATGACTATCATTGTGTGGTGAAAGCCCTATAATATGCAATTCACCTGAAAGTTTTTCAAGTTCCCCAAAATGATAATCCGTGGCAATTTTCAGTTCTGGATGTTTGATATAAGTATCTATAATTTGAGTTTTTTCTGATTCTACACCTGCTCTCATTATCTCAAATTTCTCTACATCCGTGTCATGTAATTGCTTTAGTCTTTGAAGTGTCTCAATTACTTTCACTTTATCCCGCACTTCTTTATATTTATTCTGTCCACTAAAATTAAGCAGCGCATTGCAATAACATTGAGGATAATCTGGATTCATAACGATTTTTCCGTTTTGTTTGTTCAAAAATCCTTGAACTGTTTCTGGATTTTCAGAATCTGCAAGGACAGAATAATCCCCATGCAAATGGTAAATTGTTTTATTAGTCAGCTTTTCAATATTATTATCGTAATTTAATGTAAATAGCGAATCAAACGATTTGAAAAAACGTTTGACTGGCTTTTTCATTTTTTGATAAATTTCTTGAATCTTACCAGCATTATAGATAGCATCCAGAATCATCCATTCAAATCCTTGTTTTGATGCTTTCCACATATCACTTAAATCTGGATTATCCAAGAAGAATAATCGAAGTAACAGAAACCAATCTTCTAATGGAATTTCATAATAATGCTCAAATTTGGTGCGTTCTTCGTTTTGTGCCTTGAACTCCATTACAGCTCTTTTCACTTCATCGTCAGTATTGACTGTATCATATTTTCCATCAAGCACAGCATTTGCAGCAGGAAGAAGTCCTCGGAATATCTGTTCAATTTCGCTTCCTGACAGCGTACCTTCAAACAAACTATCATACTTATCACACTGTGCGTTGAAGATAATTCTTGACAAAATGAACCTATTTGAATAGGCTTTTCCGCCAAACTGTATGTTTACTCCATTCCCCAAGAGAACAGATTTCTTTTGTTTCGGTTCGATAACTATCCCTCCTTACTTTATTTTAGCCAAAACATCCTGGAAAATTGCATAATTCTTCTTCACGCCATCGTCCAGATCAATAGAAATCATCTGGTCGGCAAGGTGATGAATCTTTTCCTCGTAGGTTCTGATCTCAGCATCCTGTGCTTGCAAGGTGGTCAGCTTTTTATTCAGCTTCACACGCTCACCAGTGGAAGCATTGGCAATACGCTGTTCCAGATCAGCAATAGCAGTGCGATAACGAGCCTGCTGTTCATGCACATAATCGGTACGAATACGGGCAATGGTGTCCGGCTGATAGCGGTGCATATAGATCAAAGCCTTAAAGCCGTTCTTCTTACCACTGTCAAGCAGCCAGTAAATCGGGCGTTTCTGATAAATCTTGCAATGGTCAGAATAGAAATCACTCAGGAAATAATTCCGAATTACATCTTTGGGCTGACCCTTACCGTCCAGAGTGTCAGCAATGAATTTCAGGTTTTCGTCCAGAGTTTCTGCACCGTAAACAGTTTTCACAAACTCTACGAACAGACCGACAATATCATCCTCAAAGTATTCATCGTCGCAAATCGGGATAATGTTATCCTTATCAGCAGCAAAAGAAACATACTTGCTTGCATCCCATTCGCCGCCTGCATAGGCAAGTCCGTCCACATCCAGAGAATAACGACCGAACATACAGCCAACCGCATAGGAAATGAAAGAGCGAATATCTCTGCCAAGGTCAGCCTTGCGGACGGTGACATCCTTATCCTCGACTTCCGGTGTCAGTTCATCCTGCAAGCCGTAAATGTCGATGAAGATGCGGTTCAGTTCTTCCTCATTGGCTTTCAACTGGTTGAAACGGTCATCACATTCACTCTGCCACTGGTCAAAGGCTTCCGCAATGGTAGGAATGCTGCGAAGCAGCGGGTGATGCTGGAAGTCCCATGAAACTTCAGAAGAATCATATATATCTTTTGAAATTTCAACACATTTTTTAGCACTGGCTTCTACCGCTATTTTTTCTTCCTGCGTTGGTTCAATAACTGGCATTCTTTTTAGGTCGCCGACTTGGGTTGTTGTTGTCGGATTAAGTGAATCAATATACTTGGGTGTTAGTTTACTATTCAAAAAAGCAATCGCCAACCAATAGTTATCTTCATTTGGAAATCCACATGAGCCTTTAACATCGAACACTGCCCCATTGTTACAGTACCTTGCAGCAAAGGAGCGTCCAGATATATCTGACCATGTTATACATTTTTGACAATAATATTGTCTGGACGGTAAATGATTGCCTTGATTAGCCAAAACATTGTAATTGTACGAATCAAACATCAATACATAGTCGTTATTTCCATACCAACGCACTTGTATCCGACATTTGTTTTATTGAATATACTAGTGCCGAGAGGCATGA